>OJML01000045.1_pt1 | contig 73406 bp, 88 predicted proteins | sample 1597221 | NCBI WGS metagenome assembly OJML01 (sample SAMEA2452123, study PRJEB22498) | human gut metagenome | biome: human feces; feature: human gut; material: feces | place: Australia | collected 2012 | reverse complement strand
ACAAGAAACTTGTGAAGAAGGCACTAAAAAAGGCTATCAACAGTATGCTTGGGAAGATCCTTCTATTCCATGGACTTCAGTAAGCTGTCCAAAAGATGCCTCATACACGAAGTCAGACTGTCAAACTATCTGTAACGGTACTATGGGTTGTAAAACGATCTGCAAATATAGATGTGAATCAATACAGTGTTCTAAAAACTCTGTGACAGTAAAAGTTCATTAAAAATCATTAAATAAAGGCTGCATGCTCAATTGCAAACAGCCTTTATTTCACTCTCTAATAGACAGAATTTGGATTGCGTTTCTTTATCATTTTTTTTATACCTTCATCAACTTTATCGCAAATATCTTGACCACTCATGCCTCCATCGCTCCAGTATTTATAACTTCCATCTCGATAATGATTAACATGCCCCTTATACAATAAAATAACATTAGGACAGTATTTTACATAAGTTTCTCTAAATCCTTTTATATAAGCATTAATTATTTCATCTTTTCCATTAAAACAAGCCCATTTAGTTGTAGTTACCGATCTATAACCTTTTGATGTGTTTCTCGGAACGCTTGATTTACAAATATAAACAATTGTTTGATTTTCTTTTTTCTTTTCATCATCAGCTTGCACACGTTCTTCATCAATGGCTGAACACAATCTTAGCTCATTACCATTCTGGTCTTTAACACTGTTATTCTCACAACAGTTTACGGTATTTCCGTCCTTATCTATAGCAGAAGTTCTACCCTGACACTCTTTGTTATGGCAGTCTTCATAACCACAGCACTCTACTTGTCCTACAGGAGTGTTGGTAGTTGTGTAGTTCTCACATGCCTTGTTATGGCAGTCAGCAGCACCGCAACAAGCAATGTTTTTCTTTCCAGGAACTACTTTTGAGTCAACAGAAGTTTGATTTTGACAGTATTTTGCATTGCAGTCATCTCTTCCGCAACAATCCTGAACTGTACCTGCTACATCTTGAACTTTTTCTGTATAGTCACACATGATGTCATAACAGTTTTCCTCGCCACAGCATTCAACTTCTTTACCGTCGTCTTTGCGGACAACTTTTGTTTTGCCGTTACAAGCTTTAGCCATACATTCGTCATAACCGCAGCAGTTTTCACCAGTAGGTGTTTTTATATAACCGTTGCATTTATCGCCATCGTTAAGCTTGATTCTGTAATTTTGACATACCCATTCACAGTCCTCTTTTCCACAGCATGACATACCACAAGGTGAAGTTGTGATTGGATCAGTACATGTTTCTTTTCCGTGTGCGGACATGTAGTTTGCTGTACAGATGGTGTCACATTCCTGCTTACCACAACAAGCTAAACCACATGATGATGTAGTGAAACCGTTACATTTAGCCTGCATTCCACTTAGTGTTGCAACGCCGCCATCTCCTGTTTTTACACTGGACTGAAAAGCCTGTTCAGCCTTGTGTCTAACTTCTGTAAGATCAAGAGTTCCAGCATACTGTTTAGTTCTTTCAACTACGGTCTGTCGCTGACCCCCATCATTAAGAATTTCTACAGCATACGAGCCGTTTGTAACGGTAAAAGCCAGACATACAATGCCAGCTATTACCTTTTTAAGTTTTGGAGAGAACATAATAATTCACCTTAATATTTATGTACTTGAGAGCTGTTTACATTGCCGTTGGAATCATATTTACCAGTAGGCAGATAATTGTTTCTTAAAGTATCAAAATTCTGATCATCATATTTGTTTGCAAGAATGTCGTCGGCAGAAATCTTGCCTGATGCTTTTAAGAGAGTTAACCATTCGGTTAAGTCAACTTTTGTCCAGTCCACACTTGCTAATTGATCTTCTGTGATGCCAAAGCAGTCTGGGGTTTCATTCGATTTATAAGCGGTCAATGCACCGGGAAATGCATCCGGAATAGAATCCATAGGATAAAGAAGATGGTTTCCTGTTAAGGCAATTTTGATTTGTTTGTTCAAAATTCTTGAAAGCTGTGATTGATAACAGCAGAGAGTAGTTACAATTTCCTTTTTTGACAGGAATTTTTCACCTTTTTCATAATGACCAACGATGTCACATAGCTTCTGCTGAATTTTACTTGCTGTTTCATACTCGTCGTCTTTGCATTTTGTAGCTATGGTTGCAACCATTTTTCCGATTGTATAAACTGCATAAATCCATGTTATTACACAGAAACAGGTTGCAATACCAGCAGCAATTTGTCCTGCTACTGTATTAGCGGCTGCTTCACTTACTGCCTGTTGAGCTACCTCTTGAGGTACATGTTGCGCAAGTTGATTTAATGACTCTTTTGTTGCTTCGTCTAAAAACTGCCTTCCTACAAAGTCTGCAAAAGATTGAGCTCCCATAGAACCTGTGATTCCAGCAGCCGCACTTTCGCCCATCATTGTTGCAACTGCTTCTCCTACTTTTTGCATAATGAATTTAAGAGCAACTTGAACGTAGTGAGAAAGAACATCCTGAATAATAGTGTCAACTGCAACATTGGTTGCAGCAGCAAAAACATCTCCTGCGTATGGAATGATATTGTTCAATGAATTGACGAATGGAGAATTGATTTTATCCATGATTTTACTGTACTGCTGACCGACACCGGTAAAACTCTTGAAATAACTCCAAGCCTGTCCTGTAATGAATGAACCAACACTGCCTCCATCACCTCTATCTACACCTAAATCATGGTTAGGCAACCAGTCGCCATAGTAGTCTTCTTTAATACCGGACAGTGTATTGTCAAGAATATCCTTGGTTAAAGCCATATCTTTTACAAGATGGACTTTTGTGGCATTCAAAATACCTTCAATCTGGTCTTGAACATTAACTGGATCCATACCTTCAGGATTACAGCAGTCATTTGAAACACCTAAGAATTTCTTTCTGGCACAGCTGCGCATTTCGCCTCCGAAGAATGTACAGTGGTACTGTCCATTTGAGTCTTTTGAACAATTCATGTCGTTAGATGCTTGCTGTGATTCGTTTAGAAGACCTAAGGCTTTATTAAAGTCTTTTTTATTTTCATCATCTTGGTTTTTAGTTGTTAAATTGACGCAGTCATAACCCTGACATTGAATATTTCCGGGACAACTGGTTAATTCAGCAGAAGCAGGTGTGTTAATTTCAGTATCATATCCGCAGTCATAGTTGTACTCATAGACAGCACAACGCTCTAAACCTGCATTATCAGTGTATGATTTACGACATACCTGTCCTGAATACTGGCAGCCTCTTTCTTTTAGAGTAGAACATAAGGTTGTTGAAACTCCTTCAGGCATCTGTTCGTTCTTAAGTTCTTCAACAATGGATACAGCTGCCTGAGTACAGTTGCCTGCTAAACCGTAAGAGCTAGTTAAGCTTTGTAATGGTACACGTACGCCGTTACCGTAAATATAACCACCTTTATCTTCAAGCTGATTGGTACATCTGATAGAACCTTGTACTTTTCCGTTATAGACGTTAGTAGCCTTGTTTATACAATCCTTGTCACCTGTCCACATATCGTTTCTTGCAGCTTTTTTAGGATCATATTCAATTTCTAGCTCAATTACAGGAGCAGCACCAGCGTAGGCGATATTGAATGAGACAATGAAGTTAGAACCTCTGGTCTTGAAGAATTTGGTTATGTCGATAGGTGGATTGTGATTGCCTTGTCCAAAATGTTCGGTTGTAAAATATCCTTTATTTTGCTCACATAAAAGAGTAGATGTTTCATAGAGGTGATCCTGACCATATGAATTTATATTAAAAAGAGCAGTTTCAGGACTGCCAGATGTTATAGGCTGAAGTTTTAAATATGCAGCACCGGCACCTGATACAGCTCTTATTTTTACACTGTTAATAGCATCAGCGTTTGCTGTAATTAGTGACTGGGATATAGAACCCTGAGCGCAGCTGCCTGAATTCATGTTTCTAATTGCATTATTGTCCTGAGCTTTATTCATATCACCCAAGTACATAATCATGCAACCTGGTCTATTACCTTCGCACACTCCATATTTTGCAACGGTATCAGCATAGGTAACAACAGATAAATCCGGCTGATGAATAATAGTACAGCTGTTAAGTTCGTTATCTACGCATTTTTCAATCTGTTTGGTATGTGTTGTTCTCTTAATTGAAGTTAATAATCTGTTTGTAGAATCACAATCAGAAAAAGGATTTTTTACACTGTTTGATAAAACGTTGTTTACATTTTTTAATGAAGGATCATTTGCAAGATCAGGCTTATTGTAATGTGCTGCGTCATTTAAAATGCCGTATACCTGAGCCTGTACGGAGCTTGCTGAACCTGATGATTCTTCTTTTAATGAGTCATGGTAATTCTGACTTAAGTTGGTAACTGTATTTTCATCAGAATTATAAAGTCCCTGCATCTGCTGGGTTGTAGGTAACTGTCCATTTGAGTAGTATTTCTTACATGTCTCAGGATTACTTTTGCAACTTGCTGAATCTGGAGTTAAATCATTAAGGTTAAGACCAACAGAGGTTTTTGAACCATCGGCGTTGGTCTTTTCCATCTTGATATTGTTTAATCTTGAGGTTATAGACTGATTGCTCTGATTTATGTTTAAATTTCTATCTCCAATCTGCTGTTCGTTTTGTGGAGCGTTATCTAAACCTACAGCATTAAAACTGATATCTCCTGATGGAGAATTAATGTTTGTGGTAGTAGCATTCATTTGAGCGTTTTTAAGCCACTCAAATCCTTTTGCATTACCGGAAGTTTTAGCTTCAGCACTCGACATAGTGCCAAGCTTCTTAAATTGGCTTGCAGGGGCTGCATAGGAAATATTACAAAACAATAAACCTACCTGACCTACGATTAGAACAGAGGCTATAGTTTTTGTAATTCTGGAACCTAAAAACTCTACAACATTCATTTTTGATATTTCCTATTGTTTAATTATCTTATTTGTCAGCTAAAGGCATACAACAGTCATTCCAAGTCCATAAAAGATAGATAAAATCTTCACCGGTAACAGGAATTTCACGGTTTGAACCCCAGAACAAGGTATTTTCACCGATTACATGAGATGTTCTTTTTTCAGGAACTGGATACAGCATGGTGTATTTGTACTGTGGTTTTGGAATGTAAAAAGCCATAGTGCTCTTACATAAGGCATCATCACCGTAAGTTTTCTTTAAGAAAAACCTGCGATGCTGAACTGATAAAATTCTTGCTGACATTAAAGATGAAAAACGAACTCCACCGCCAGCACCATAAGAGTTTGTTGTAAATGGATACATTGAGCCCCAAGCACCTGCACACCAGAACAATGAGCTGATAGGTCTCTTTAAAGCTGTTGCAGCTAAGGCGTCAGGTACACAGGCTAACTCACCAATAGGATTGCTTAAAAATACAGCTTCAGGATTTGTAAAAAAAGCAATTTCATCGTTGTACCAAGTAGGATCAACCTCAGAAATAAACAGCAGATCAATATCAGCATAATGATCTTTTAAGCATTCCATTTTTTCAAACATATTCAGCATAACCATAAGCGGATATGCGTAAGTTCTGTAATGAGCACCAGGATCATCGTTATATTCTGGATTGGCGTTATTTCCCCACTGTCCCTGTCCTATTTTTGAGAAATTAAGAGAGACTCCTCCTAAAGTCATTAAACAGCCGGGTGTTCTGGTAAACTCCATTAGTTTGCCGGGAACCCATAAGCCATACACAAAACCCGGCTGAGGTACTCCCATAATGTCATCACACATGCAGGTAATGCTTTTATCTCTGTCTTCAGGTGTTTCATTTTTGCTTGCACCTAAAGCCATACCCGCTGTTACAATAGGGAACATACATGTCCAGCAGGTATCAGTGATCATCTTGGTGCCGATAATATGTGGATTAATACATTTTGCGTTGTTAATATCATCTAAGGCGCTGTCTCCAGTAGGATTACCTACACCGTTACCTCTTAGACCTCCACCCAAGTTCTCTGAGTCTAAATCAGTAGAAATACCTGCGTCGTTTTTCATATCGTTCATGGATTCAGCATAAGCAGGTGCTGTTACTACAGTTGAGAAAGTCAACAGTAGAGCACTGGTTATAAGTTTTTTCTTCCAGTTACTGCTAATCAATTTTGAACTCCTCAACTACGTAATAATCATCTTCTGCGTAAACTAAAGATGGGTGTTTTTCTAACTTAAATGTATTTTTAATTTCTGGTTGTAGTACGAAAATCGCATTATCAAAGTCTGTTTGGAATTTTTCGTGTTCTTTCCAGCCGTTTTCTCTATCTATATCTGTCAGCATCAGCACAACTTTCTTTTTGATTACATTGTGTTCTTTTTGCCATTCAGGAAGCATTTTCTTTACAAATTCAACTTCTTTTTTATTTGTTCCATCAAAAGCGATATAGAGAAATGTGAATGGTCTTTTCTTTAATGGATTTACTTTGGTACCTGCTTTAGCAACCAATTCCCCTTTTACGCCTTTAATATCTTTCTTAAGCGTAACCGTAGGATCAATTAAGCGGATTTTATCTTCTGTAGCAGGTTCTAATTTTTCGATAGGTATGTTCTGCCAAGCTCTTTTTAAAGCAGCTTTCTTTTTGGCTTCCCAATCAATTTTGGCAGCTCTTGCCTGCATTTCTTTAATAATGTCTATTTCTTCAATAGCATAAACATTACCTTGACGTCCGAGGTCTCCCTTTCTACCCTCTTTCATTCGTTCATACAGCCAAGTAGGAGTAATAAGGCCCACTACTCTTGCGACTTCCGAAGGAGACGCTACTGGTTGATTAGTAGCTGGATCGCCACTCCTGTTAGGAGTAGGATGTGAAAGTCTGACAATAGTAGGGACCTCTGATACATGATATTGCTCGAACCACACCGGATTTATAACCACATTTGGGGTTACTTTGAGGTTTAAGTCTCTTGCAATCTGCTGATATTTAATAATTGCCTGGGTAATACTGGTTGTTCCTTTAGGCAGACCTCTAAAAACAATTGTTGTTTCCAAGTCTCCTGCTAAAGAGCGATACATTTCTTTAATATCACTGTCGGGCATTGACAGTGAAGCAAACACCAAAGTTGAAAAATGAGCTTTGTTAATGTCTGCTGTTCCCTGAAAACCGTCTCCACTCATATTGCCCATAAGCTTTTTAATTTGCGCCTGTTTATGAGCAAAAATGGTATTAGCTTCATTCTTGTATGGATTATTTGTTAAATCAGTTAAAGGTAGATTCAGAATGGATTTTGCTTTTTCTGATAAAGGATTGTTATCTGTCATTTTTGAATGCAAATCTTCAAAGTATTCAGCATCTTTTTCTGTGAATACCTTGTTTAACTGACCTGTTTGAAATTTTGAGCCTGTTACGTTGTTTGCTTTTACGCTTTCAGATGCGTAACAAAATGAAGTTACAGCACTAAAAAATAGGATATAGCCTGCCAATAACCTGAGTTTCATTTACATTTCCCCAATATCTGCTGTCAATGCTCTCTGACTGATTTGTGCCTATTGCAAAATATTCGTCTTTATCAAGGTAACCTTTACCCATGAAATCTTTTCTTTCATGCCTTAAAGATGCCGCTTTCTGAAGACCATGTCCTACTGTGTCAGTATTGAGTTTGATGTTTTCATCTGCATCAATCTCAATTTCATCTTTAAAGTTGCCTATAAGTTTCTTACCCAGAATAGAACCATCAGGGAAGATCACAGTGTTCTTTGCTTTAAAGGCGTAAGTGTTGCCTGAAGATGGTGAGTGATCCCAAGTATCTATAACCATAAGGGTGTATGGCATACATTTGATAATGTGAATGTCGCCCATTACAGAAAATCGTTGAAGACTTATTTTTGCGGCAAGACAGAAGCATAAAACTGCGAAAACGACAGAGAGAGCTATCACTCCCCATGTCGTTTTCTTGCCTAATAATTTAGGCTCTACCATTATTTAGCAATGCTCTTTTTGAATTTGTCGTAGGTAATTAGAAAATCATCAGATACAGCATTTACGTATCTGCCATCTACGACAATCACGCCCTTGTTTTCAAGCTGATGAAGATATTCTCTTGCCTGCTGAATGGTTTTACTCTGTTCTTCATCGTTCTTGAAATTTGATGGTTTTACAAATCCATCCCAGTTCATTACCATGACTAAAGGCTGGCTTTCATAAGCTGACTTTAGTTTCTGGTAATTTCGTTGCAGGTTAAACAGAGTGACTGCCATGCCAATTACCACGGCAACTCCACCATACTTTAAGAACTTATTTAGATTTTCAGACTGCATCTTGGTTCTCCTTCATTTCCTCATATACAATCTTGGCTATGGTCATAAGATTTTCTTCATCTTTCAGATCGTCTAATTTGATCCTCTCTCTTACGACTTCTTTAAGAGTATCCTCTGAAATCCAAGGAGATTGTCCGTGCTCTGGGGTAAAATCGTGATAAAGTCCTCTGTCAATTAACACTCTGTTAACCGCCTGAACATAGTTCAGACCATGCTTTACGTAATTGTTAATTGCTTGAACGTCGACAGGATCAGTTGAATACAGAAGTTTCTGGAAGTCAGACACAATCAGACGTCCTACGCCATTACCAGCACCTGATTTAATGAACAGTTCTGAGAAAGCTCCTGCTACTGTATATACAGACTTTAAGAAGTTGTATCCGCCTTCTGACAGATCCAGTCTCTTTTCTGCTTTTACCTGCTCAACAGTTTCAGGCTTCTGATGCAGTAAGAAGTAGAATGCAGAGTTTTCTGCAATAGCCTTACCAGCTTCAGCAGATGAGTACAGATCATTTAATGACTGAGTAGCAATAATCATAGAGCCGTTATACTTTCTGAACTTACGGTATGCGTGCTCCATAAACTTAACTGACTGACCTTCTTTTAACAAATCCCAGCCTTCATCAATCATAACAATCTTCTTTTGGTCACGATCCTGAGATAAGAACACAGCCTGCTGAATTTGGAAAATTAGCTGTAACAGAACTACCTTACGTAAATTTTCACGTCCTGATAACTCTTCTAACTCAAGTACAGTAAAGTTCTTTTTGAAGGTAATGTTGTTTTTACCGTTAAAGTATTTTCCATAAGCTCCTTTAGTTGTGAAAGCATATAACTGAGTTGCCATATCAATAATACGAATGTCTTTTTCTTTTTCACCTTGTGATCTTATGGCTGCTTCAATTTTGTCGATATTTAATGATTTACCGTGGATTGCCCATTGTTCATCAATAATTCTTGACAATACAGAACACTGCTGGTCTGTAAGAGTTGATTTAGGTGCAATCATGGTTTGGATCAGGGCTTTTAGAGTATCTGACGACTCATCATAGTTTTCACAGAGCTCAAAAGCATTAAGACATGGGCGCTTGGATTCCTCGAAAGAAATAAACTCGCCGTTCAAAGAGTCACAAAGCTTTGCGTAAGAACGACCAATATCAATAACCCAGCAACGTGCTCCTTCAGACATATACATGGTCAAAAGCTCATTGGTATAGAATGACTTACCAGAACCAGATTCTGCTGCGATAACTGCATTCTTGTTAGTCTGTGAATCGTGTAAGGATACAGTCATCAGCTGTCCGGTACGTGAAATTAGAGCTACGTGACCGGTACCTGTTCCCTTCCATTCGCTGAATATTGGCAGAAGAGCTGATGCAGTCTTATTGGTTACTGCTAATGAACGCTTTGCGCCATTGCCAAATAAGAACTTAATATCACCACAGAAAGGCAGACAGTTAAAGAACATCTCACGCTGTACATACTTATCAGGCAGAATTTTAAAACGGTCAATTTCAAACTGCTGCTGAATAGCTGTAGATGCTGCTAACAGTCTCTTTTTGGTTGGAGCAAACAGCATAATGTGCATTGTGATTTTTAATGCTCTACCACCATTTTGCAGATCATTGGTATAAGCTTCCAAATCCTGCATTGCAGTACCCAAAGCAGGCTGTAACTTATACAAAGGACCATAAGCAAACTTTGAGGTTGTCTGACGTTTACGTGCGTAGAAGCCACGCTGTTTGTCATGATCTGGGAAGTAAACATTCGCAATAACAGCATAGTTCTCTTTAACTGTCTTGTCCTGACCTGAGAAATCACCTATGTACTTAATTGCATTTGAGAACCACATGGCCTGTGGATAGGTCTTAGGTGACAGCATCTGCACAAAGGTTTCAAAGGTATTGTCAGGATCGTCATCTTTTGGAGAGTAACGGGTTCCAATTCCAATAAATGAACGTGTAGGATCAGTATCATCTAAATCTGAGTCATTGTCGTACCACTGCTCATTTAAAGGTATATCGTCCTGCCAGTTGGTAACGGTGTTTCTCCAAGAGGCATTGTCAGACCAGTTAAACAGAGTACTCATAATTCTGATCCACTGATTGGCTGTCATCTGATAAGGTCCAAATCCACATTCGTTAAGAGCAGACTGAACTTTATCTCTTAATTCAGATACCGATTGTAAATCAGCTTCTTTAGGATCAATGCCTGAAGATACTGGTACCTTAACTGTAATGATTAGTTTTACATCAACAATCAGACCAGAGTCGTAGAATGAACCGTTACGGTTTGCTGTAATGTGATTTCTGGTGTGATATCTTAAGAAATTAACACGGTCAATAATCAATGGAGTTAACAGTGGGTGCATGTGGTTAGCACGCATTGCCAGCATGTTATCTAATATGTAATCACAGTCAGGAGAACGGTACAGCATAAAAGACATCATTGTGCCTTTTGGCATTTCTGTACTTAAAAGTGACTGTACCTGAGACTCTAAGCTTTCCGAAGCCCCCGGTAGCGGAGTACATAAAAAACCAAAGCCTAATGTATCATCGTCGATTAAAAAAATTTTTTTGTCGGGATCAAAAGCAATCACGGGACAGATGGATGATAATGATTCTGCCATTTACTAATTATTCCTTTCTTTAATTCTGTGCTTCGTTCTGTGAATTGACTACTTGGTCAATTTCGTCCTGTTGCTGTTGTTTTAAGGTGTTGTACTGTTGCTGTAACTTTGTTCTATTAGAGTTATAGTCAACTTCAATCTGATTTAGTCTACCCTGATACCTTTGGATATCTTGTTGCTGATTGGGGTTGTTTTGGTCATACTTTACAGTTGATTCCAGTGCTCTTTGAACACGATTTCTTTCTCTTTCAAAGTTCAATTCTTCATATTTCTGAAGTCTTTCAATCTTTTCTAACTGAGGCTTATAGTTATCTTTAATCTTCTTAATCTGCGCTTTTTTCAATTCTGAAAAGTCTTCTTTTGGAGCATTCAGTGCATTAGGAACCATACCCTGCGCTTTTGCCTGAGCTTTAACGTCTTCATCAAGATCATCAAACATTGATTGTTCAACAATTTTTTTCTCCAGTGACTTCTTTAAAGCCATTACTTCTGGATTGTCTTTATTTGTTTTAAGAGAAACTGTAGGGTCTAATGTTAAGAAATCTTCTAATCCGTTATCAGGAATGCCTGCTGAAATTCTTCCGTCATTTGCAATAACGTAAGGCGCTTTATCAACGCCTGAGATGTACTTTACGGCAAGCGTTTTATCAAAGCCTGTAAAGTCACAAGGTAAATTTGGAAGCTCATTTAAACGGTTGGTGTATAGCAGTGAACCTATATTGTTATCGCCATTTTCACGAGCACAGTAGAAGCGTTGTGCTAAATCATAAGATTCTTTTGTTATAAAATTAGGTATTACCACAAAATAGAACTTGTATTTTGGCTCTTTTTTACTGAAGTCTGAGGCTTGTTTTATAATTTTTTGTGTTAATGGATCATTAGGAACTACCCAAATTACTACTTCTTCTTGTCCTTTGCCAATACTTACAGAATTCAGAGTGTTAGGATCAATACCCCATTTTTTGTAGAAAACTCTGGTAGCAAAATCTCTAACATCATCAACGGAGTCAACCTTTCTCATTCCATTAAAAAGGTCGTACATGTTTCCTACAAAATAGTATCTGCGGTTTTCTGAGACGAACATCAGATTGCCGTTCTTTTTGCCTTCTAATGCGAATAACATTCCTGTTTTTAATGGAGCTGACATTGTAAACAAGGCATTTAGTCTGTCAGTATTCATTGTCAGTTCAGGCTCGCCTTTCTGGTTCTTTTTAACTTCCATATCAAAGAATTTACCAACGTCCAAAGCTTGATCGTTAATAGTTACGACTTTTCCATCAGGTGCCTTTTCGGAAAATTTAATGGTCTTTTCATATTGTTTTGTATCAATATCTGATGTAGTTCCATCAAATTCTGGGAAAATAGCCTGTGACTGAAATGAGATTAAAGACAAGGAAAGAGTTAGAGCGATGGATAATGCAGTTTTTTTCATAATGTATATAACCCTAATGAAAACAAAGGGGACAATATAGTCCCCTTATGTAACGTTAAATTATGGATTAGCGAAGTCCATTGGTTAATTCAGGCAATTTAGCTACAGTTTCTGCTGGCATGTCTAATGGAGCAGTTGCAGTTAAGATACCTTCGATAACGGTTGGTGCGTTGTATAGAACTAGACACATTGCGACACCGATTACAGCGTAAATTAAAGTGCCTCTTGAAATGGTGAATGCAGTACCAACCACAATACAGGTTAAGGCCAAGATACGACCTAAGGTTCCCTGAGCCCAACCTGTGATCTTGTCATACACCTTATCGAACTCACCACCGTCTGAACCAGCGTGAGCCTGCATGAAAAACATATATGCAACCATTGCCAGAAGCATAAAACACATAGTCTTATGTTGCATGATTGTGTCTTTTAATGAAACAGCAGTTGAACTTACGTTGTTGCTGATATTTTTTAATGTGATCATAGAGATTTTTCCTTTTATGATTTTCTAATTAGAAATTATTTGCCGGAAGTCTGAGTTGCTTTCAGCGGTTCAAATGTTTTAGAAACTCCGCTTCCCTGTCCTTGTGAATGGACACCTAGTGTCCACTTACGAGGTTCAATCTCGATGTATGAATAGCCGGGAACTACAAAGTTTCCATCTACATCGGTATATGGTGCATACCAGACACGCATAACCGTTGCAGGTGTACGAACTGGTACCGGACGATTAGGGAGATTTGGGGTCACGAAATTGTCAATTACATAATCACTATCCCCCTGTGCTTCAAAGTTCTGATCTTCATCGTTCTCTTCCTTCTGGTTTACATCTTCGTCATCATCGTCCTCGTCTTCGTCAACTTTTTTAGCCTTTGGTACCTTGCCGTTATTTGTCATCTTGTACAAATCCCAACTGTTGGTACACTGAGTACCACCCGGTCTGCCGGGACATGAATACTCACTTTCACCAATGCCAAACCAGCTTGAGCAACCTGATAAAACAAGCGCAGTACTGATCACTGAAGATATAATTAAAGTTTTTTTGATAACTGATTTCATAATGTGTCCTAGTGTTGCATAGACTTTAAGTTCCCCTCATGTAATTGAGGGGTAACTTTGAGTTTTTTGCTGAATTTTTACTGTGCTGTTTCCTGATCTGCCATCTGACCATAATCATCACTGGTCTCTGCAATCTGACCAGTGCTTGAATTGCCGTTTTCATTAGCATCCTTTACTACTGATAAAGTTGCGCCACCTGATACGATAATCGTTACTTCACGACCGCCGTCAACTTCGATGATTGGGAACATCTGATCAGCTAAGTTCATGTAGTAGTCAGACAGTCTGTCGAATGCCTTAGATACACCAGTTGCAGCTGCGCCCTGTAGTGCTGATGAGTCATATACTTTGGAATATGACACAGTACCGTCAGATGAGGTGTTCAAGGTTGGGGTCATGGTGACGTCGAAAGCTGAAGAAATACCTGAAGCAAAACCTGCTAACATGGTCCTTGCAATTACAGATCCTGTCTTTGATACTAAACGACCTCTTAAGCCTGCCTTACCATCATCACCTGCCGCATAAGAAGGTAACTTGGTTTCGATGATTGAACCGTCTTCCTTGATACAAGAAAGGGTTTCACCACGAAGTAAAGCACGTTCTGATGACATGTCTCCGTAACCTGACATCAGTAAGAAACATTCTTTTACATCAGCCTGAAAGCCGTTTGGAAGAATGGCTTCTTTCTGGATCCTGATGTTTACAGGGAAAGGATCCTTCTTAGCGTTAGTGCCAGTTGGAGCATCAATACCGGCTAAAAGGACACCCTTTAGCATTGAGCCTGCTGGAATGTAAACTTCAGGATCTTTATTACCTTCTGCTTTCTTTGGCTTCTTGGATAAATCCTCTGAGGCAAATGAAGTAGATAAGCCCTGAACAATCTCGTTGCCGTCTTTGTCTACAAAAGTCTGAGGAATTGGAGTAGGAGCGTTTGCATAAAGAGCATTAGCATCTCTTACATTTACAGAACGGTCTAGAAAGCTCTGCTCTTCCTTTTTTCGTCTTTCTCTTTCTCTCTGCTGCTGTAAGGCTGCTTTTTCAGCTTTATCTTTTGGGCTGTCATTAGGAGAGATTTCTAAGTCCTTATCAAGATCTTTCTCTTCAGTAGACAACTTAGCCATTTCAGCATCGTTTTCTTCCATCTTCTGAGTTAATGCAAGATTTGACTGAGCAAGCTCGGTAATACGATCATTTAAGGCTTTCATCTGTGTGTCGTATTTATTGATCATGCTACCAATGGTCTTATCCAGCTCATTAGCTTTCATGATTGCCTGCTTGTTCTTCTGATACTCTTTACGGGTCAGATTGTTATCAGCTGAAAGTTCCTCTAACTGTTTTTCTACATGAGAGAACTTGTCGTTTGCAATCTTAATCTGTGCCAGTAAGGATTCCATACCTAATGCGTCAGCATTTTTGTCAGTAAGAACATACTTGATTTCGTCTTTCTTAGAAGTAGGACCAACGTCAGCTGTTAAGGTGTATAAAGCAACTGCTATGATTGTAATAGTACTGCCGATATAGACCCACTTACGGTATTGTGGTGGCAGTTTGTCAAGGAAAGTTTCTTTCCTCTGTTTTTTCTTATTGTCTTTATTGTCCAGCATATTAAAAACCTTACTTGTCTAATACTGAAGAACGAACCTGTTTTAGTTCTTGCTTGCCTTGAGCATGCTTGATCACATAGATTTCTGCACTGTCTCCAGGGTTAAAGATATTGGTTGGAAACAGAGCTACACCTGCAACGTCATAGTCGCCACAGCCTGCTTCCTTAAACTCAAGAACAGAATTTGAAGTATTAGTTACCTTACCGACTAAGATGTGTAACTTAGAGCCTGCTATTAACTGACCTCTTGACCAGTCAACATCAAATCCCTGTACTCGACAGCGTGGCAGTGCGTACCCCTTAGGAATATTGGTTAAGGTATAACCTGTTGGGATATTCTTTAGAGCAACGTCCTTTAAGGTCTTGTTGGAGCCCGACTCAAAAGGCTGATTTTTCTCCCATGCTTCTGCGTCATCTGAAGCTAAACGCATTGAAACATTAGAGTCCTTAAAGTTAACTGTAATTTCACGGCTAGGAATTTTGCGTGGTACCAGTGTTAATGAAATTGAGAGGTTTTCCTGTCCTTTTTCTGTTATGAACATTGATAAAGGAATGTTCTTAGCTGTTGATACGTAAACTACATTATCCTTAACAGCTACTTCACCGCCCTCACCTGTAGATAAAGTCGAAGTACTTACCTGAGGGTGATTAAATGGTGTAACAATACGGTTGGTGTGACCTACAGCAATAGTTACAATCTGATTTACGCCAGGCTTAACAGAAATCTCATTATCAGGAGTTCCAGAGAAAGTACCGCTTCCATCTACGTTGTACTTAGGTACGTTCTCAGTTAAAACTTTAGATGGTACAGAAGGGATCTTTAAAGCTTCTAACTTTTCCTGATCTTTCAATTTCTTGTTTTCAAGCTGTAGCTTTGCAATTTCTGCCTGCATCTTTTCCATTGCCTGCTTCTGCGCTAAGTTCTGTAGGCTTGGATCTACCTGCTGAATGGCTCCCCCTTGATTTAGTGACTGCATTGGAGTTACAGCAGGTCTTGCTGACTGCATCATCAGACTTGCATTCTGAGATGTTGGAGTTGTATTTTGTAATGCTTTAGCGTTTTGTACAATGTAGCCAGTTTGTGCATTCATTGTCTGTGCCTGAGCTTGAGAATGTTCACGTAACGGTCCTGAAGTTGACATTTTTTCTAAAGGATTGTTTTTTAAAGCATCGTCCATTGTTGGTGCCTGACGCACTGGAGTAACAGATACTTCCTTGGTTTGTGTCAGTAAAGGATTGTTTGCACTGGAGCTGTCTGCATAAGCAGGAATTGCAAAAGTGATAGCACAGCAGTATGCAAGTGTCTTCATCTTGTATTTCATATTAGTTATTACTTTCCTTAATTTCTTAAACCCTGTTTCTTGCGCTGTTCTGCTGACATTTTTGCAATTTCAGCTTTACGCTTTGAGGTGTGAGGAACGTCTGCGTAGGTATCCATTGAGATGATCTGTGGCAGATAGGATTCCATCGTAATTTTGAATTCGTAGGTTCTCATCTCCTGCTTTGGCTTTACAGAAGGTGTCTCGGTCTTGTACTTACCGTAAACGAAAACTTTGTCTGATGATTTTTCGTAGGTAATTTCAAGTGGATCAAATGTTGCTGTTACTCTGTTCTCTCTCATCATGATGACCTGAGCCTGTAAGTTGGTCATTGTCTGCTGATAAAGATCGGTAGGTAACAGTGGAGAAATTCTCTTCTTTACAAACTCAAGATTGCCAGGATCAATGTTTCCAAGCATCATTGCTAATGAATAACCCCATGCTTCTTTATAAGACTGAGAGGCGTTGTCTTCTGAGACCCAGCCAATCTTCTGCATACCAAAAGGCTGTACAACTACGGTTGTATGTTGTGACACTGCGTTAAATGACAGTAATGCCAGCGCAACAGCACAACCTGCTAAAGCTACACGAGTCAGACCAGCCTCTGTCTTTAAAGCATGGTAGGACTGCTTCCAGTTTGTTAAGTTCAAGTTACTTTCTCCTTATCTTGGGATAAATCTGCGGTTGTAGGTGTTTTTTAAGGTCTTTGATCCTGAGATTAAAAGACCGTGCGCATACAGCCAGTGAAGGACAAAACCATTGTGGTGCGAGGACTTGGCTACTCGATAGAAACGTGCAATTGCAAATCCGACCACAGTAAAAATAAATGCCTGCTCAATCATCATGCCGATACTGAACAGAACTATAATTGGCGTCAGCTCATCAAAAGGCCAGATGATGACCCATTGCGGATCATCATGATGTTGTGGGATCTCAGTAGGTTTCACATAAGCTCCATAATTTTTTTAGCTAAAAAGATTAGTAGCCATTATCTAAAAGCGTGAAATTTTGGGCTTAGTTGCGTGGGGTAAAGTTAGACAAAAATTAGAAAATATAAAAAGGACAGTAAATTTACTGTCCCTTTTAGATTGCTTAATCTGATTAAATTCTCTTAGCAATGTTAGAGATAATGACCATGATTAAAAAGGCTGCTGTGCAGTTTACAATCGGATAGATGTAAGGAGAAATAGCAAACGGCATTAAAAAATATAATGGCAGTACTGCAATCGCACCTGTAATTACTTTTGCCGCTGTTCTGTGTCTTACAGGAGAAGCATAAGCAAAGTCACCCTGCTTAATTCTTCGTAATTCAAGACCTGTATAACCAGCTGCTGCAAATACCAGTGCCGATGACGGTAACCACATAAGCATCAGATGTAACCTTTCAAAAAACTGAAAGATTAGGAACATACATACTGTGAGCCTGTCATCTACCCATCTGAAAAGTCCGTTACCAAGATTATTTAATGAGCCTGATTTCTTTCTTTCATATTCATTGGGAATTAGCATGTGCCATATTTCTGCATAGGCTCCACTTTCAATAAGTGATGTGTTAAACCATTGTGAAGTTCTCTTATCAAGTTCTCTTAAGGTGTTAGTGCCTAACGAGTCTTCAATTTTGATACCCTCATAGGCAATAACCTTTGAGATGTATCTTGGACTTGAAAACGCAATCAGAAAAAGAATTTCAAGAAAGAAGAATATAGTACAGTATCTGTACCAGCTTCCTCCGCCACTCTTCACAGCCATACATTTCTCCTTTTTTTTACTCTCTTACAAAAGTAAAGAATGGTTCTGAAAATTCAGAGCTCATATCATGCTTCTTATTAAGAAATGAAGTAATTTCTGTTGCATCAAAATTTGTTAATACCGATGCAGGTAGAAGATAATGCAGTAAGTTTTTTTTAAACTCACAGACTTCTTTAATTCTGTACTGATTGATTTTTACTTCTTCATTTGGCTGTAAGGTATATTTAAAGAGCAGATCTCGGTTTTTAACTGCATCTTCAATATCCCAGTTTTTCTCTCTTACCTTAAATGAAATAGAAAAATTGTCTATCACCTCTTCAATGATGTTTGATACAAACTGTAAAAGATTATTTCTGTTATCAATTTTTATTGAAACACTGCCCATTCTGTTCAAAGCGTTAAAGATAATGTGATGACTTACAGGCAGTTTATCATCACTTGAACGCACATTTTCCGATAAAAGCAGGACGATTTTTCTAATAGCAAGTGTGGTAAAGATATTCTCCGACAGAAGATTATTCAGTCTTTCAATTCTTTTTGAGTTAATGCGCTTAAATGAGTGTCTTAACTCTGAAATTAAACGTTCGTCAAAATCAAGCTGATCCTGTGAAATTTCGTAATTGTCCTTCATAAAGTGATCCTTTTTAATATTTATTGTTATACATCAGTCTAAGCTGTCGTCAGAGTCATCAAGTTCTGTCTTGACCTCGTATTCGTCAGATGACTGATACTGCTCTTTCTTTTTATTAGCTTCGTCTGATCCTATGATGATTGGCAATTTTCCTTTTACTATGTGACCACCAGCAAAAATACCAATATACTCTAGATTTGGTAACAGTCCGAACATCTGAGGGGCTAACAGCGGTGCTGTAGTCTCTTTTAACTGCTCAGACTGAGTCGCTCCATGGAACAATGGCATTGTTGACAATGCATTGATACCCTGAGTTCTAGTAAGTGTTTTAATCGCTGTCTCAGGAATATCCTCAGATAGCCACTGCTGTGAAGTTTTGTTTTTAGTACGTAACGCAAGCACGTTGTTGATGTTACCCAGTACCATTTCTTCTTTTGCGTCAGAGCCTAAGGCTGCCACGAAATCTGAAATGGTCTGTGTAGCTACCATTAAACGGAAACCTGCACCACGTGACTTGTTCAAAATCTGAATAAATGAGTCATTTACGCACTCGGAGGCCTCATCAACGAAAATGTTGACAGGATTTTTATGATCTCTGTAGTTGTAAATTGCACCTGCTGATGCTGCTATGTCTGATAGTGCTAATGAACCAATAGCTGTACCTACCATCTTGTCTGATAAAGAATCCAGACCAATGTATAAAACACCTTTTCTGTCTAAGATGTCCATGGTGTTGATTGTTTCTCGCTTCATGTCCAAGTCATCGCCCGGCGACATTGAAAGCATGGTGCCTAAAGTACCTACAGTTAACATATCGAGTAATGGCAGCATATTGTTAATCATCTTGGAGAAATGTTCTCTTGGGTGATTTCTCAACTTTACAAGGGAACTGATGTTACCTGCGCCCGGTGCTGTCATGTACTGTGTTGAATAAATCTGACATTTGATATCTGTCTGTACTGAAGCTGAAGGTGGAACTTTCATCTTGCGAACTTCCTGATTAAACAGATCGTCATAACTTGGGTGGGATAATTCGCCTTTCTCATCTTTTTCATGTTGATCAGCAGAACGGCAGAATGAATCCAAAGCTTTTGAACACAGATTCTCCATAGAGTCTTGCAGATGGACTTTAATTGAGCTTATGGTTGGTGTTTCTCCAATATATAAAAGAGCCTGTACAATGGCGTTAATTGACAACCAACCGAATGCTGTAAATGGATCAAGTCCACTCTGAGAGGGGATCAGGTTGGTGATACGGGTGGTAATATCAGTATCACGGGCTGAGTTTGCAAGTAAGTTCAATCTTACAGAGTCTTCAGGAAATGCTGGGTGGAAGAAGAAAAATCTTTCGCCAGGATCATCTAATCCATGTTCAATACAGTACTTGCGATAGGTGTCACATGCACGCTTGGCGTTGTCTTTCATTTCCTTGTCGCCCTTAGGATCAATAATAATTAAAGACTCACCACGCATAATGCACTGAGTGATCATTAAATCAGCAAAACGTGTCTTACCAGAACCTGTAGTTCCTAAGATTAGTAAATGACCATTAAGCCATGAAGCAGGAATGGTGATAGGTGTAGTCTTACTTGACAGTCCATGTATCCACCGTTGACCTATTTCTGTTCTTAATGGCAGCGGTTTAAAGAAATGAAGCGCACACTTTAAGACTGTAGCTCCGATAAAATCAAGCCTTTTGTAAATTTTCTGATTAGGATTGCTTGCTTTATGTGCCTTATATTCTTTCTTAAACTCTTTGATGGCTCGCTGTAATCTTCTGTCAGCTCCCCACAGTCTTTCTGCTTTAGCTATTTCTGCCCAGTTAAGCTTTAACATCTCATAGGCACGCTGTGTCTGCTCAGGTGTCCAGTCGTAACCTTCACCTAAGTAGAACTCGTCTTTAGCGATGTACTTCTTGGTCTTATCAATGATTTTATCAAGTCTTATAAACTCTAAAGGCGCACCATAAAGTCTGTTCTGAATTTTGTATACTCTGTAGCCTTTAACTAAAAAGACAAAGCAGATGAAGAATGATACTGAAGCCTGCATAATTCTCATCTGATACGAAAGAGATGCAAATACACCTACATTCATGTATGTGATCATGCCACACAAGAACCAGACAAAAGCAATTCTGTATTCATACAGTGGTCTGTATAAAAGCTCAAATCTGTAAGGCTCGTAACCAAAATTAAGCATTATTTACCTCCCATTCCCGGAAAGGCAAAAGGTGCAAAAGGCATTGCAAAGTCCGTTGCTTCCTGCTTCTTCTTTTCCTCTTCCTTCATGGCATCAACGTCTTCTTTACGTAATGGTTTCTTGTAACCTACGACAAGATCGTCACCGTCAATGATCATATATGGCGGTGTGATCTGCTTGGTTAGTGTCAGCATTTTTGCCATATGGGTAAATCCGGTTGAATTGTCTGCATACTCTGTATAGCAGGCTTTTAATACAGCTTTGTTAATGCGTCTGCCTAAAGCTTCATGCGCATATCCCCTGCACTTGTATCCGTAGAAGTTCTCTTCACGGTCAAGAGCAATAATGCGGTGCTTTAAGAACTCAATTAAAGCTGTTCCTGTTACTGGCTTGTGGTAGATCTTTTCATAAGGGTGCTCACGACAGTTTACCTTTAAAGGTGTAAAGTCAGCTAAAAAGAAGATCTTGGTGACGGCTCTAATCATCTGTATATGACCAAAGTAGAAAATTTCCATGGTGTTTGTCTCAATCTCGTTATATGGAGTTGGGAACAGGTCGTTCTTCTGGAAACTCTTGATTAACTGGACAGCATTTGCGTCTTTCTTAATCTCATCGTTCCATAAGAACACGGCGTAACAGTAGTGATTATCTACGGTCACGAAGTCTATGTATGAGAATTTACCGTGCAGGCGGTTACAAATCTGTAAAGAGAATGTTTTAGCTACTTTAGGATCTTTCTGCTCAATACGCTTACATAAGTCTTTAATAGCCATTACAGACTTAGTCTTGATACCTTCATACCAAGGCTCGTCAGGATTGCTGTATAAACTATCAGGCTCAGTATTTGGAAAGTCACTATTACGCATTGCATTTTTGCGCTGTTCATTCATGACTATCTTCTGATGCTCTTTCTCATCATGAATAGCTTTATCGAAGTTTCTAATCTGATCTTCTTCGTAAACCTGTGGTCTGTTCTTTTCGATATCCTCTTCGATAATTTGATTCTTCTGATCTTCAGTAATAACATCTAAAGGAACAGTAGGCTCAAAAGCTTTTTGAGTTACTGTATTTACCAAGGTTGCCGGATTTGCATCCAATTCAGCTGTCTCTTTTATGAGATTTACTTTATCAGCAATAATTGAGTCAACTTTAGATATCTTTTCAGGCTCTTTAACTGTAACATCAGTAGTACTCTTCTGTTCTACTGTAGAAATCTTCTTATTTAAGACTGGAATAAAAGATTTTGTAGAATTAAAGGCAGATGGTGCTTTAGGAATATTCTCTTCTTCAGTAACCTCTTGAGCGCCCTCTAACAGTTCAGCATCAGTTGGCTCATGTTCACTTTCATCTGTTTGAGTATCAGCAATCACAGCAACATCTGTAACAGCTTTCTTAGCTTCAGACAAAACCGCTTTTTCAGCTGTCTCAGTTATAGCATGTCCTGAATTTCCATTTAGTGGAATTACAGTTTTATCACCTTTAACAACTGCTGTTGCAGTCTGCTTTTCTGCTACAGTATCAACAGTTTTTTCTACTGTTTTTTCAGTAGTTTTTGAGTCCTTGATTTTGGCGTCTTTAGCTTGGTTTTCTGTAAGATCACTCTTTAAATCAGGCTCGGCATTTGACGTGTTCTTTTTTGACTTAATCTCAGGTTCAACACCGTCACCAAACTTCAATTTAAGTTCAAGAAAATCATTTTCCTGTGCTCTATAAAGTCTGCCGTTAGGTCTGATGACATTATTCCAGTTCCTGATACAGATAGCCTTAAACACCTCGGTATTACGGACTACTGTAAACTTACCGTCAGCTGTAGGTGCAGGTAACAGCATGTCACACTGTTTTAACAGCTCAATAAAGTTCTTAAAGTTAGGTTCATGCTCCTGTAAGACATCGGTCTTGGCAAACTCTGAGGCTTTAGCAAAAACTTTACAGAACATTCCAAAAGCAGGTTCGTCACAGCGAATTAACAGTACGAACTGAGGTGCTATAGGACTCTTATTAGGTGTTGCATGAGAATAAATGTAGCAGTTGGCACTCTGATTTACCGCAACTTCAGCACTGTCAGTTAAATACTGAAAAGCATCTATGAGCTTGTTACGGGTATCAGTTGTTGCCTCTAAAGGAATACTGTTTGTGTTGGATAAAGTCTTGCGATCACGGGTCGATGAGGTTTTATCAGCACCATTCATGATCCTGTAGATTGCATTGATCCTGGCCTGTGTGTACTCTCCACTTAATACATCCCAGTCAATACAGGTCATAAAGTCAGTTAACAGGTTATCATCTCCCTGAGATATGAGCTTCATTGTGCCTTTTGACAGGAAGTTTCTCATGAGGAATGGACCTATGAACATGTGTTTGTCAGAGCGACCTTTCTTCCAGCCTTTAATAATGTAAGTTGGTGGATTTTTGTTGTCTTTGTTTTTGAAAACCTTACTTACATCAAGATTATGTACTCTTGCTAAAAACTCAGAAATTGGTTCAACACATTTCCAACGATACTCTTTTTTAACTCCGTTCTCTTCTTTGTAGGTGACAATAATTGGATCGTTAATCTTACCGATGTCATGTAAGAGGCCTGCCAGACCGCAGGCAACACGGGCTGAAATTAAATGCTGTGCTCTCTGTGATGGGGTAACACCTTTATTAAAGAAAGCAAGACGTGAGTCGTTTAACGCAAAATACATGGTTTCCAAGCTGTGCAGCAGTAAACCGCCCTCAGACATGTGATGTCCGAAGATATTGCTGGGTCTCCCGTCAACACTTTCAGCAGCGGGTATTTTTTGAGCGTAAAGTGCTACCTGCAAAATCGAAGGTTTTAAATATCGCTCGAAGATCTTGTTTTCACCACCCATAGCGATCGAAATTTTATCTACAAGAGGTTTAAATTCATCTGAATTAATCATGTCTTCAGGTGAATATACATATAGACCTTCTGCATCTATTGTTGTAAAAATCTTTTCAGGCTCTGCCTTTACCTCGGACTGTTGTTTCTGAGCCTTTACTTCTTCTTTTTCTTTTTTAAATGGGTTCCACATGTGAAGAAAATTGTCCTTATTAAAATTTTCTTATAACTTACAGTAAGGAGGAAGGCGCTTTTATCTTAAATGGGGTTATCTTTGTTTGAAACGAGCAATCTTTACCCCATAGACAAGCCAAAAGAAAGCGATAAATCCTTATAAAGGTAAATATCTTTTTATTTATCTTTTAGGAATTTTTAAATGAAAAAATTGAAATATGCTGCTGTTGCAGTATCTGTACTTTCTGTGATTGGCACCATGTCTTTAACAGGCTGTACTTCAAAGGAAGAAGTTGAAGCTTTAAGACAGCAGGTAAGAGATTTAGAAAATACAGTGATTGCTGTAGACAAAAACAGAAGAGTTACAAGAGAGTCTACAGAGAATTTCTACCTTGATGTAAGACGTTCTGCTGCTATTGAAAAAGGTGGATTTAAACATACACTCTACAACACATCAAACTACTCTTCAGACAGTTACCCTGACAATGTTAAATACGATTTGAATGATCGTTATACCAGTGAAAGTGGTCTTGTAGCAGGTAACGGTAATGGCTCTTCTTTAAAGAATGGCTCTTTATTTGGTGACTCAGATATTACCAGATACTTTAAACCTAACGGTACCGTATCAGATTATTCCTACTACCACTACGGTCGCTGGCAGAGATTATGTAACAGTGGTAAAAACATGGACCGCTTAGACTGGATCTTTGTGATGAAGAACCGTAATAAGTTCCCTAATGAACTTGTCGGGAGATGCTCGTTACCAGCTGACAATGTAATGGCAAAACACGGTTTTAAACCTTTAAAAGGAACAGCTGATACTGTAATTGAAGAGCCTCTTCTAAATTCTGACACTTCCAATACTGTTACTCAGTCTCAGGGAAATATTTCTCTGTATCCTGCCAACCTCTCTGAGCCTGAAGTAGCAGCAACCCCACAGCCAAGATTAAGAGAAACTAATCTTCGTGAGATTAAGGAGGTACAGCTACAACGTGTCCCAAAAGAGTACATTCCAGACGAATTACAGGGAAAGGTCGCATCAAAGGCACCTACTCAGACACAGAGTATGTCTATGTCAAATGCAACTGTGACAACTAACCCCTCAACTCCAATAAAACCTGAAATCAGGGATTCTCTAAATACCCGTTCTGTTCAGAAAGTTGTCACAACTAAGAGTGTAACCAAAGCTCCTACTGCAAAGAAGTCTGAAGTTGTAGGTCTGTCTGCTCTTGAAGACGAACTAAGAATTGATGATGCAGAGTTATAACTAGCGAGGTATTTTTATGAGAGTATATCTCGCCGAAAAGGAATCTCAAGGATACGATTTGGCAAGAGTAATTGACAGCAATTTTACTCCTGACAGAGGCTATATCCATTTATCAGACGGTGATGTGGTCACATGGGGAGCAGGTCACCTCTTTGCTTTAGCAGAGCCTGATTACTATGATCCTGCTTTAAAAAAGTGGAATGTAGAGTCATTGCCAATTTTGCCTACAGAGTTTCAGTGGCTTCCAATAGACAGAGTGCGCAAGCAGCTTAAAATTGTGTCAGATTTAATCTTAGGCTCAGATGAAGTTGTGGTCTGCTCTGACTATGATCGTGAAGGTCAGCTTATTGCCAAAAATATCTTAAACTACTGTGGGTTTTCTGGCTCAATAAAACGAATCAAACTAAAAGCACTGGATCATGAGTCAATCAAACGTGCCTTAGATGAAATGGTTGATTTTGATGAGTCAATCAGTCTGTATTACAGTGCTGTCGCCCGTTCTCACAGTGACTGGATCGTAGGCATCAATCTGACACGTCTATTTAGCTGCTTAGCTGACTGTGGGGAGGTGATTAACATAGGTCGTGTGATTACTCCTACCATAAACCTGATTTGCCAGCGTGACGAAATTATACGCAACTTCAAACCTCGTGACTTTTACGAAATTGAAGCTGATATATCTGTACAGAATGGTGCTTTTAAAGGTAAATGGGTCCCTGATAAATCACTTTTAGATCCTGATGGTCATGTACTTGATCAAAAGGCAGCTTTAGCTGTAGCTGAAGCAATTAAGAATCAGGCTATTGATATCAGCTCTGTAGAACGTACTGTAAGCTCTGAAAATCCACCTATGCTGTTCTCTCAGGCAAAGTTACAAGCTTATGCTTTCAGACACTTTGGCTTTACTACAGAAAAGACCTTAGCTTTAACTCAGTCTATGTACGAAAAGAAGATCACTACTTATCCTCGTACTGACTGTCAGTTCTTGCCTGAATCGCAGTTTGCTGAAGCATCACAAATTTTAGCAAAACTCTCTGCTGATCCTAATATTGCCAACGTTATTCGTGGTTGCGATTTAAACAAGAAGCCTCGTGCTTTTAATGACAAGAAAATGAGCGGTCATGCGCATAACGCCATTGTGCCTTCATTAGGTGAACAGAACATCTCTGTGCTTACAGCAGATGAAATGAAGCTCTATAACATCATCAGACTTCATTATATTGCTCAGTTCTATACTCCTGCACAGTATGATGTTTTAACTATTAAGGCAAAGTGTGGCGATTATGAGTTTATAGCCCGTGGTAAGACTTTAGTTAAATCCGGTTATCGTGTACTGTTCCATTCTGAAGAAATTGATGATACCGTACAGAAATCCTCATCTTCAGATACAGCGCAAGATGTAAGCCTGCTACCTAATGTTAATACTGGTGAACGAGGCTATGTACAGAACTCTAATCTTTTAACCAAGCGTACCCGTGCTCCTAAGCATTATGATGAAGCATCACTTGTTGATACCATGAATGCTATCGAAAAGTACGTTGATGTTGAGCATGATGATTTAGAGCATGAATTAAGACTGGGTACGGCTGCTACACAGCCTTCTATTATCGAAAATCTGAAGAAATACGGCTGGGTTAATGTAGTTAAAGATCATTTTGAAGCTACTGAAAAAGCTTTCAAGACAATGTCTATTCTGCCTGATGATATTAAGTCCCCTTCTATGACTGCTTTATGGGAACTTGGACTTGATAATATCGTCAGAAATGGTGACTCTTCTGAAGAGTTCGAACGTAACATCGTCCTCTGGCTTCAAGATGTGTTTTCACGTTGCAAAACTCAGGACGCCATAGACTATATTCGTAAGATTGTAACAGCCAAAAAATCTACAGAGCCTGTTTACTACTGCGAAAAATGCAAGTCCCCTCTCAAACTTCTCAAAGGTAAGTATGGACTTTTCTTTATCTGCACCAATGAACAGTGCAAGCAGATTTACAAAGAGAATAACCGTAAACCTTTACCGTTGTTTAACGCAGAAACTGCTCCAAAGTGTCCTCAGTGCGGTTCGCCTATGAAGCAGGGAAAATCCAAGTTTGGTTTGTTCTGGAAATGTCAGAATGAGCAGTGTGGCATGTTCTTAAATGACGTTCACGGTAAACCTCAGATGCCAGAAAAATGCCCTGACTGTGGTAATTTCATCTTCAGGCACAAAGGCAAGTTTGGTTACTTCTGGTCCTGCTCTTCCTGTAAGAAGATCATTGAAGATCTAAACGGTAAACCAGTTATTGTTACTCCTAAGTGTCCAATGTGTGGCGGTAAGATGCGTCTTATTAAGAAATCTAAAGAAGGTAAGGCTATTACTCCTTTCTGGTCATGTACTAACTACCCTAACTGTAAAGGTACTTTAGATAAGAACGGCAAACCATTTGAAAAGAAAATTAGAGGTAAATACTAATGTTCAGACTGATTGCACTGGCTGTCTTTCTGTTTGCTTTAGCTGTGATTATCTTCCCTGAAGAAACACTAAGCTATGTTAAACAATATGGAAATGAAGCTTTAACCAAACTTGAAATTACAACCACTAAGACTCAAAGAGTCAAGCAGGACGTAATTAACCTTGTAAACAGTACTGGGGAGTTTGTAAAGAAGTAAGATTTCAGGAAGAGACCGTTATTTAGATAAAGTAACATCAAGACATACAAAAACAATTAAAGCCGCCTATACATAATGTACAGACGGCTTTTTATTAGGCTTTAGCCTCGGCGATTACAGCCTCAGCTGCCTTACGTGCAGCGTCAGCAGAATCTGCCTTAATGGCAGCTAAGAAGCCGGTCTTGTGGCAGAACACAAGAGGACAACCTCCTAACTGCTCTTTAGCAGCCTCAGGACCAGTTAAGCCCCATACTCTCTTAGGGAATGAAACCCTTTGAGAGTAGTAGTTAGCTTCACTGTCATCAAATGGAATGGTTTGAACATTCCACTGATTTTTTGCTGGATATGTAACCAAGCAAAAATCTTGACCTTCAGCATTAGCCTTTAACACAGCCTCACGGTAAGGCAAGAACTTGTCTAGGACAAGTACCTTGCTACCTAGCTGTGCTTTTACAGCTTCTTCAGCCTCCTTTAAGAGCTGAAGCTTGTTAGCTCCAGCTCTCAGGAAGTTCAGAACGTACTCCTTAAGAATTTCAACAACTCTTAAGAAAGCCTCGTCCTGAGCAGGACTGTAGATGTCCTGCTGATTGAAGCTGCTTACCATCATCGAGATGGTCAGAGCTTGCGCCTCAGCACCTTCTACTTTGAAGGTGTTTTGACCATTGTCCTGCATATCGACAGGACGGCAGATTGTCTCATCGACACTCTGCCACAGGTTCTGAACCTGCTCAATATCAAGCTCCGGATGGAGTTTGGTTATTAAACAGGTGCCAAAATGGCGCCAGATTAAGCCGCAAGCGGCTAACTTAATAGATGTACTTTCATGTACATCTAAAAAGTCCCTTTGATGGTGGTCGTAACGCAGATTTTCGTTATCGTACACACCACCTACGTCTAATGCGACGTAGGCCCCTTCAATTACTTGAGGATTGCGAGTTCTTACAACTCGCATCTCTGAGCCTAATAATAGGCTCAGAAATGCTATTCCAAACGCCTCATCGGCATGGAACAGGCCGTTGTGAGTAACAACGGTCTTGGTCTTGGTTGATGTTGTAACGTTGGTCTGGGTATTATTGATAATTGTCATTTTTAAGCCCTCCAAAGGCTATTGAACCTTACTGAGGACAGACAATATTCCTGAGAAGGAACATTCTGTCCCTTTCAGGGAGAAACTGACAGAACCATTTCTGTCAGCAATGAAATTTTGATGTAACGTCATCAAGATACGTCAGGCAAGCCTGAAAGATATTGATACTTTATATGATTTGAAGAATTGTGGAATAGATATGTGGGGTAAGATGCAGTTTTGTTAGAGTTTATAAATATATCTAATTTAAGTGATTTGAATTTATGAAATGGCCTTTTAAGTTTTCTGAAAATAAAAAAAAAGCCCATTCAAACAGATGAAATCTGTAAGAACGGACTTTATGGGGCTAGGCAGCTTCTACATCCTCCCTTGTGAATCTCCAACCAATGGTTGGATTTTGTAACTCAACACCTCGTGTACGAGCGTACACGCAGTGCTGAACCCAACCAACTGGTAGGTCACATAGACGATTGAGAGCCTGGCCAACGGCTCTCTGAGATGCGTAAGACATCTCAAAGAACTCATCAGCACTATGAAGAACATCAGCCAGTGGCTGACCTTCATAGTAGCTACCCCAGTAGCACTGGGAACATTCAACGGTGTACTCATCTACACCGTTGAAATTATGGTACAGATCCATGATTTCATCATAGTCTGCACCTAGCTCATAAGCGAGCTCACAGACTTCAAGAAAAAGTCTGTTTTCATTTTTTGCTCTTCTTACAAGAGCATCTTGAGCTTCATTAAGCTCAATTTCTTCATCTTCATATGCTTCAGCTAATGCTGAAGAAACTACAACTTTGTTGTTACGATTGTAAGTATTGAATTTGATAGCGTTGTTTGACATAGTAGCCTCCTGTGGCTGATTAATTCCACAAAAGACAAAACAAAACCTCAGGTGAGGATAGTCCCCAATCAGGAGTTTTGTTTTGTCTCCTGTGGAGATGAAATACAGATATAGAACCATTCTATATCTGACTGTTTGAACATTGACGTAGTTCAGGTAACGTCTGAGAGAACTCAGAAAGGATAGTTTTAGTTTAAACGAGCTATAGTTTTTTTTGATAGCGGTGGGGTAAAGTGAGAGTTTAAAGTTATATGAAGAAATTGATATTTTGATAAAGAAAACCTGCCTGTACACGTGGTACAGGCAGGTTTATGCGCCTCCTAACGCACAATTCCTCTCATAATTTCAATTACAGAATCTTTATCAAGACCTGAATTTTTTAAGAAATCAGATTGGAAATAGTAGATCACAGTTGCAATATCAAGTACTGGTTGATGATCAAACCAGCCTACAATCTTGTCACAGTTAGCAAGAATTGCTTTCTGTGCTTTACCCTGTAATCTTGCGTTAGTCTGAGCCATGATATGGTCAGGCTTTACTTTTAGAGACCAGTCAGGTTCACCCTTAAAGAGCTTACCTAATTCTGTTCTCTTGAAGAGGTTGAGACCTGTTAGAACGCAGAGTTCCTGTAATTGTCTTACAGTTTTCTCATTGTCGACTAACATTGTTGGAATTTTATTATCGTCAAATTCGTACTTATCAAAGAATTGCTCTTTGTAAAAGTCGATTTTGTTGTTCCAGTGAAGACTTCTAATCTTTTTAAAAGCCTCAGAGTTTTCTGCCTCTTGTAAAGCCTCTTTTCTAGCCTCAGCAGCTGCTTTTACCTTAGCATCATATTCATCTTTGGCTTTTGACAGAGCGTAAATATCTGCCAGTTTCCAAAATCTGAACGGAGCTTCAAGCCAGTCAGCTGTAACCACCCAGTAAGCAGGTTGACCTTTCATGGAATGCTGTACCTTGACAGTTCCAAAATCTTTAAGATCAACATTGACCTGAGTTACTAAACGAACTCTCATAATGGTATCAGCCATCTGTGCAAGATGATCATCAACTGCCTTCTTAGCTGTTTTTAGCTTAGACATGAAGATGTCAAACTCTTCCTTTGAGGTGATTTCCACCTTCTCATGAAGATAGATATCTTCACGAACTTCCCATCTATCTGGAAAGTCCTTTTCAGGAATGTCGATTTCTTCTCTTTCATCATGCCAAGCGTCGTAGTACCAATCGTGGTAAGCTTCACGATGCCAAGCTTCAAGAAATTGAACATGAAGCTCAAAACCAGCAATTGTTGTTGTGACGAAATCATGTGACTTAATTGAAAAAATTGAATTTGTCATTTTTATCTCCTAGTAAATGACGCAGGAGATCAATTCATAACTTGAAGTGCTTAAAAGAAATGCTTACAAGTACCCTTACGGGAGAATTGATCTCCCAGAAGGGAAAAACTGACAGAACCATTTCTGTCAGCAAAAAAATAAGAATTTACGTATTCTTGAAACGTCAGCAGATGCTGAAAGATAGTAAAAACATAGCTTAATTTTGAATGAAGGATTTTCCCTGCTGGGGTTAAGTGATAGCTTAAGCAATAGCTTTTAAGTTACCGTGTAAATATTGAGGTGTTTAAGACAGGAACGTATCTTTAAAGTAACAGGTATTAAAAAAGCCCTTCCATATTGCTATGAAAGAGCTTTACTACTACTCAGAGGAAAATTAGAACTGGTATGAACCCTTTAAGAATACATCGAAGCTGTTAGTATTCTGTGAGCCTACATAGTTAATACCTGCATCAATAGATGCTGTATTGTTCTTGGTAAGTGACAGACCAGCACCTGCGCCATAAGTAAAGTCATCAATAATTTCAGCCTTTAACTTGTCACCTGCTAAACCTACAAATGATGAGGTAAAGTCAGTATCGGTATCACCCATGTTGTAGCTTACTGATACATTAGCAACTGGCTTTAACTTCCAGTCATTACCCATATCAAAGGTCTTTTCTACAGATAAACCTACTGGAATTGAGAAGATATTAGCTGTTGAAGAACCAACCTTAGCTACAGTTAAACCGTCAGCCTTTACATTGTAGCCATCAACCTTAATGTTTGTGTAATGTAAGCCTGCATTAGGTACTAAATCTACAGTGCCTACTGTAAATCTGTACTGACCGTTTACACTTGCCTTAACAAGAGTGCTGTCAATATCTGCGGTTAACTTATGGTAAGCGTACATGTTAAGTGATGAGTCAACATCATCCTTGATCTTAGTCCATGATAAATCACCTGAAATATCGAACTTATCATAGGTGTAGCTACCGTAGATGCCTAAGCCCCAGAATGATACATCACCGTCTGTAGAGTCAGCTAAACCTTTACCATCAGCCTTACCAGTACCAACATGGAAGAAACCACCTGCACGAACGTTGTTTTCAGCTAGGTAATCAGCACCTACAGCTAATGAGCTTAACTTAACACTTGAACCGTAACCTAAACCGTCTGAATTTAGACCGTCAGCATCTGTGTAGTTAAATACAGGAGTTGCCCATACTGAAACGCCTTTCTTAGCATCAGGTGTAAATAAGGAACCACTGGTATTAGCTACGCCTGTACGATTAGCTACAGTTCTGTCAATCATACGAGAGGTTGTCAAAGCTGTTTGATAGATACCGCCTAACTGACCTAAACGTGCTGCCTGTTCTGCTTCTTTACCACCGTTGGTTGTTTCGCCTGCTACTGCTGATAAGAAGTCTGCACCTGAACCTGTTGTACCAAACTGATGAGCTTCATGGAAAGTATTGTAAAGAGCATTAGAAACGTTGAAATAGCTGTTTCTTGTTGCAACTTCTACTACTTCCTCAGTTGAGCCTGAAGTGTTGCCACCTGCTGATGGATTGCTTGGCTGTACTGGTGTTGATGGATTGCTTGGCTGTGAAGGTGTAGCTGGATTGGTAGGTGTTGTGGTATTGCCTGCGTTACCAGTATCACCTGTACCAGTGCCAGAACCTGAGCTTGTATTAGTTGAAGGTGCAATAGTTAAACCGTCAATAGTAACCTTAGAAATTGAATTTACCTTAACACGGGTTACAAAGTTACCGTTTCTTGATTTTACAGTTAAGCTATCTTCTAAACTGTTATCTAAACGACCGTCTCGATTTACTAATGCAACGTCTTTATTAAAGATCTTATATCTTGCGCCTGCTCTTAAAGTGTCAGAGTCTAAAATAATTGCTGAAGAATTATGATAGTAAACACGTCCTGCTGTACCCAAGTCCATAGCAGGTGTGATTTGAGCAATAGCAGCTGTATCAGATACATCACCTGAGTAAGCGATAGAGTTTGTTAAATCTTTAGATAAGAAAACAGCTGAATTTTCACCTAAAGATAAGGCTCTCCAATTAGTTTGTGGAAAGTTATTTGTATCTGTTGTAAATGTTTTTGCGTCAAAGGTGTTATTACCATCAACAACTAATTTACTAATTGTTAGAGGTTTAGTTAAGTACGCTACAGCCTTCCACTGTGACTCATTTAACTTTGTCTTACCATCGGTATCAGTAATGATTAGATTTGCATCTCTTAATACTTGTTCAGCTTCAGCTTCTGAAGTTGCACCAAATACTAATGCAGAGTTTGCTCCAACAGCACCTAATATACCATTACTGTTATTCTCATAATCCACACCAGGATCTGGATAGGTGCCAATAAAGAAATCTCCATCATGTTTAATTGCTAAAATAGAAATATTGCTATTAAAATCAGAATTTACTGCAAATTGTCCATCAGCACCAACCAATTTTGAAAAATTCTTGATAAAGACTTTTGTTCCTTTCTTTAACTGTAATTCATCAACAGCTAAATCACGAATATTACCAGTTGAATTATCTTCAAAAGTTACTCTTGTTTTATAAGCTGAGGCACCATATAGAGAGGCATTTGACGCATCAATATTATTTGTTACAACTAGATTATCAACGGTGATAGGACGATATACAGTACCACCTTCAAAAGTAGCATTTTTAACAGTAATTGTTGTTCGATCAGGATTTACAGCTTCAAAGTGTGGCAAGTTATCAACGTAATACTCTCCAGTAGGTAAAAAACCAGTATTCTTTACGGTCAATTCATCAACCTTAAAATTACCACCGTTAGTGATCTTTAAAGTACCACCATCAGCAACACTAATCTTTGATGCTGTATATGGAGCATCTTCGGTAAAGGCTGTCTTGCCATTATTTAAGGTTACAGTGTCCCCCGCATTGACGATAATATCCTGCTGTGGAGTAGATGCTGTTAAGTCGATTGTGGTGTCTGTAGCGTTTGCAGTTAATGCAAAAAATGTAGCTGAAGATGCAATTAAAGCATTCTTTAATACACCCTTATAATCTGCGATTAAAAAGTTCAATGCGCCACGAGTCTGTTTAATCATTTTATTTCCTCTTAAAGTACATGATATTTTTGTTTTAACAGATACAATTATATCACATAAAGTAATATTTTTAAAATAATAATTTAAAAATATTTAAGTTAAAACAATGTGTTACGCTCTGTAACTTGAGAATTTTTAGAACGTAACAAACTACTGTAATCAATAAGAGAAATGATTAAATTGTTTTGAGGGGTAATGTGATTGTTTAATTAACTTGCATTGAGCTTTTGTACTGCCAAACGCATCTTATCAGTTCCACGTTTATCGTATCTCTGAGTAGTTGCAATACTCGAATGCCCCATCATATCTTTAACTGTAACAATATCAATTCCAAGATTTAAAAGATTGGTTGCGTATGTTCTTCTCATATCGTGAGGAGTCCATTCTTTCATACCTAACTGCTCTGCCCATTCTTTGGTAATTGAATAAACTCTCTGTGAAGTTAAACCTTCTTTTACTACGTTCTCGTATTTATCTACTCGTGTAAAACAAGGGCCATCCCAATTTCCTCTACAGATAAACCATTCATTAAGTCGGCTGATAGTCTTGTTGGGAATAAAACACATTCTTTCTTTATTTCCTTTACCAATAATAGTCAGATAAGGTGTATCTTCGTTTAAATGAATATCTTCGTATTTCAGAGTGGCACATTCAGTGCGTCTTAAGCCACATTCAAGCAGTACAGACATCATTGCAAGATCACGTACATTGCGAGTTGTATCATCAGAAGACAAGATACCTTCAAATAAGGTTGCAATCTCAATCTTGCTTAAAGCTCTACCCTTACTTAAACGTGAACCTCTAATACCTTTAACCCTTCTAACCAGTTCATAGTCACGAGTAGAAAGTACTTCATTAACCCATAAACGCCTTGCAACACCTTTTAAAGCAGCCAGTGCTGTGTTGACAGTTGCAGGAGCGTAACTTTGACCAAGTTTAGATACTAATCCGATCACAAGATTTTCTTTTAGTTGTGACCAGTCAAAAGTAAAAGGATCTGAATTTAAGACTTTTAATGCCAGTTTTAAGTATGACTTCATACTTCTTCTGGACATTTCAGATGGTAACGAGACGATATATTCATAAACAGAACGCTGTCCTGTTTGCTGACTGTGTTCAAGTAAAGAAAGTTCTCTCTTATGTTCATAATCATCAGTCAGTATCAGTTCATTTGACATATTAGTTTCTCCTTCCAAAACTAAAACGCATTTTTAATAAAGATACTATTTTTAATTATTATAGTATAAAAATATCTTATTTCAGATATAAAAAAAAGTCGCCTTTTACAGCGACTTCTTTATGTTTATTTTTATTTAGGCCACATAGCACCTAAACCAATTGTCTGCAAGATTGCAGAGGTTACACTAATTTCTTTATCTCCCCAATCAACATAATCAAAATGATCAGTATCATGTTCTAGTTTAGGAATTGAATTATCATCATTAGGTCCAAATGGAATATTTAGATTTTCAACTCTTTCTAAACTTTGACATTCTCCAAGGATAGGACGAATTTGAGATTCAACTCTTTCATTTTCGTCTTTTTCCATGTCAGAAGTAAAGTGTGATTTCTTATCGTTACTTTTTACAGCATGAAAACGTACTTGACCAAAATCATAGTTGATAAAGTCTTTTAGTTCTTTTTCTGAAAAAGAATGATAATAGATAGTTGCCCAACCAGATAATTCTCTGAAGATTTGGTAAGAAGCGCCAGAATAAGATACATTTTCAACGATGTTGTCTTTATCTAGATTATCATCTCTTAAAGAAATAATAATGTTCTTAGTTGTCTTACCTAAAGCGTTTGGAGAATATCTTAAACCGGGATACTTAATCCAATAGTGAACAACAAGTAATCTCTGGTTTGTTGATTTTAAATGAGTTGTGTAGATTTTTGAGTTCAACTCATAATCAGAATATTCAGATTTTTTATTACCTGCCTGTAAATGCTGTAATGCTTCACCTAATGTAGTTTTACCATTTTTAACTACAGAAGATAACTCGGTAATATCACCAATTCTTTCAAAAGGAGTAGGTGGTAAGCTGTTGTTTGTTATTCTAGGTGTAGAACAGCCTGTTAAAGCAACTACAGATAAAAATAAAGCACAAACAGTAGCAAATAATTTTTTTGATTTCATAATGATTACCTCAATATATTTAATACAATTATATCACATAAAGTAATATAAAAAAAATAAGAGGCAAAACTATGATCTCTAGGAGTGGTTCCATATAGAAAGCATAATATTGCCTCCTACTGGAAGACAAGCTCACGAATGTGAGCAGGAATGACGTAACGTGTCTTAACGAAGCTTAACTGAGCTTAACAGATGTTTTGATTGTATGAAATTACAAGAAGACTTACAAGGGTACAAAACAAGAAAACCGCTAACTCCTCACAGAATAAGCGGTTTTAACGATCAATTTAGGAAAACTGTAGTGATAAGTTAAGCTTTAACCTTATCCTTAAAAATTGCGCCAGCCTTGAAAGAAGGTACCTGAGTCTCAGGAATATCAATCTGCTGTTTAGTAGCTGGGTTAATACCCTTACGTGCAGCACGAGTCTTCTTTGCAAAAGTACCAAAGCCTACAAATGCAACTTCGTTACCTGCTGCAACTTCGTCCTGAATTACTTCTAAAGAAGCATCAACTGCTGCCTTTGCGTCTTTTAATGTAATACCAGCTTTATCAGCAACAGCTTTGATAAATTCAGTCTTATTCATTTAATGTACCTCAATGTTGTTTAAAATGCCTTAACAAAAGGCTTTGTGATATTGATAATATCACATAAATAGATATTATCAACTCAATAAACCATATTTTTAATAAAAATACGATTAAAAAGTAAGTTTTTTGAATATTCTTTCGGGAATACTTCTTACAATAAACATAATAGTGCGCCAGTAAGCTGGTACATATATAACATCTTTCATTTTTACGGCTGCTCTATATATAAGTTTGCCAACTTTCTTCGGAGAACATTCAAGTTTTGATTTTGGTTTATGAGCAATCATTTTGGTTCTAACTAAACCGCATTTTACGGTCAAAACATGAACTTTCTTGTAAAGCATCTTGGCTCTGTATCCAGATAAGTACTGAGTAAGACCTGCCTTAGCAGCGCCATATTCATAATTAGAATATCTGCCTCGTTCTCCTGCTACAGATGAAAGAACGATGATTGACTCAGGCTTTTGTTTTTCATGAGCAAGATTGTCTAATAATACGGTAATAGCTGTAAAATTAGTCCAAATCACGTTCTTGGTATTCTCAGAATTAAAATGCTCTTCTTTACCTAAGGTTCCAGTGCAAATAATGAGAACTGAAGGTACTTCATTATCAACCCAAAAGGTATTTAAGCTAATCTGGTCATTTACATCAAGAAATACGTTGTCTACTGGAATTTTAAGCTCTTTTTCAAGCTTTACTTTGGTTACCATGCCTTTAGTATCACGTGAGGTAATAGTTACCTTTGGTTTAATCCCCTTACAGTTGTTTACATAGTTTTTTAGGATTTCCTGACCAATTTCAGAAGTTCCACCGATTAACATAATTGATGAAATATCTTTTTTCATATTAAAAGCCCATTAAACGCTGTGATAATAATGAAGTGTATCTACAATGAGGATCATAGTGGAGTTTTGTTTCCATAAACTCTTCAAACTGTTCTTTATACATTTGCATGAAGGTACTTCTTTCCATAATACCACCGTCTTTAGCAAGATAAATTCTGCCACCATGATCTAAAAGCAGTTCATCTACATGATTTAGCACATTCATTAAATGAGGCGTACAAGGAAAATCCATTGCAAGAGATATTCCTTTTATTGGAAATGACAGACTGCCCTTTCTGCCACTGTGCTCACCACATAATTTCATTACAGCTAATGGAGAAATAGCTCTTTCTTCAATGCAGAGGTATCTGAATAAAGCAGGTAAAATATCTGCTTCTGACTCAGGAATTACAAACTGATACTGCTGGATACCTGCGCTTCCATATAATCTGTTCCAGTTTTTTATACCGTCTAATGGGAAAAAGAATTTATCTAATGGGACACACTTGGTATTAGGCTTATGATGTTTGTAGTATAGATAATCGAATACTTTTATTGTTGGGTAGCTAACCAGACTTTTAGCAGGAGTAAACGGAATGTTTAACTTACGAGAAGGAGTATAACTGCAACTGTCTGTTACATTGTGTAATTCTTCAGGTTTAGCATAGTGACCAGTATAAATAATTGCACTGCCCAGATGTTTTTTAGAGCCCATGTTTATCCAAGCTACAGACATTTCTTCTTTATTGGACTCTTTTAAAGAGTGTAGAGTTTCCTCTAAAGAGCAGGTCTTGATAGTAGTCTGAGAAATATATGAAGTTTCAATTCTTTCTAGCTGTAGTGTTACACATACGATAATACCTGTAAGTCCCATGCCTCCACAGGTAGCGTCAAACAATCCTTCAAAGGTCATATCATTCGGATTAACAACTAATGGAACATTATCTGAAGTGATAATTGAAAACTCTTTAATAAAGTTTGAAATACAACCTTTTTTATGATGATTTTTACCGTGAATATCTGAGGCTACAGCACCGCCTAAGGTTACTTTTGCAGTACCTGGCAATACAGGTATGATCCAGTGTTTAGGTACAGTTACTTTGAGAATTTCTTCAAGTGTAATACCGGCTTCTGCTGTAATAATTCCTTTTTCTTCATAAAAATCTAAAATTCCATTCATCTTCTGTAAGATGACAGTTTTATTCTGATTAAAAGCAGCGTCACTGTAAGAACGACCGTTTCCACGAGTGATAAGAGAATTGCAGTAGACAACTGTATCATATATTGAAATGAGATCTAAACAGCAATCTACGTTACAGTCAATCTTAGGATAGTTTGCCCAGTTGGTTAAAATCATAAATATCTTGCTCTCCTTAATAAGTATTCAAAAATTGTAAATAAGAGAGCAAGACGATTGTTTTAGAAATGGAGTTATTTTGGACTAATGATGATGGTGATTTTGTATGTGGTTACTATGATCCATAGGCATTGAGAACTCTGGTTTATTTAACCTTATATAGATTGACGATTTCTGTATTGGCAATGGTTTCAGCAATTACCATTGGTACAGTATTGAGTCATTAACATAGATATGTTCCTTTCAATTCAATGAAGAATACTATAACGAACTTCACATCTTCTATATGAAGTTCTAGCAGAATTTGCTCAAAAAAAATCCCTTCGGATCATGCTGTTCAAGCAGAAGGAAGGGAGATATAGAAATATCTAATGAATTAAGCAAATCGTGAGAACGATGAGGCCACCGCTCACTGTTGTTACAATAAGTATAAATCAAAAACTATTCTTAATAAAGATATGAAACGATAAAAATGTTAATTTAAGTAAAATTTTTGAGACCGATAATTGCAATTTATTATTAGAAAAATATGGATTCCACGACGTGGAAAAATAAGCTGTTTATGTGTAATTACAATAAGTTAACCTATCAAGCCGACCAAAATTACATGATTTTTAGATTTCGTTTTAGATGTGATATTTTGAACTATCGTTATAAAAATTAACTCTCACATAACCCCACTGTTATTAAAAAAAAACTATAGCTCGTTTAAACTAAAACTATTCTTTCTGAATTCTACTCAGACGTTACAGAAGCTACGTTAATGCTTTATCCATCAGATATAGAATGGTTCTATATCTGTATCTCATCTCCACAGGAGACAAAACAAAGCTCCTGATTGGGGACTATCCTCTCTCTGAGGCTTTGTTTTGTCTTTTGTGGATCAACAGCCACAGGAGGCCATCATGAGAACTATCGTTCTAAAAAACAAATCTGCAACTACATGCCACACATTATACTTAACTATTGCCAAACATTGGGTAAGGGTTGACGAAGAATTTGCCATCCTTGAGGATGGTTACTGGGACGAGTACCCAGTAGAAGAACTTGCGGAGATAAAGCTCCGCAACAACTTAAAGTATGCTACAGATCCTGTAGCAGAAGTCGTTAAATTAGGAATATTTGATTCCCTAATTAACGACAAATTACTGAGCTATAAGCTCAGTGAAGTTGTTAAAGGAGGGTACAAATTCTTCTTGTAGTTGTAAAACGTTCCTTTCTGAGAATTTTCTCGGATTGGAACGTTTAAATAACATATAACAAAATTCATTTCCACTTAATAAACTAACCTAAACAATCATAACAATATTCAATACATATCCCCTTTATTTTTCAATTTTTACTTCTTAAACAGTTAATATTTACTTATCTTTTCAGGTTCGCCTGACGTTCCCAGATAACGTTATATCTATTCTCCTGATAAGCATTTTTTATGCTTTTCAGGAGTTTAAATTTATATAACAAAATTCACATTAACCTTTACTCGATATTACAAGATTTCATAAATTTAACTCCATCACAAAAATCAAAGATCTAACCAACGTTTTGTCTTTTGACTACAACCTATCCCCTTTATGTGCACTTCTTAACTTTTTGATAGTTCAATATGTAATTATCTTTTCAGGCTTTGCCTGACGTTCCAAGAAAACGATATTTCTTATTTCATAAGTCAGATCATTTCAAGTATTTGACTTTTCTTTTCCCGTAAGGGCTTTAGAGTTCTTATGGGATCACACCTGTAACTATCTCCTATTGCCCTTATGAGAATTTGCTCATTTCTTTATAGGAGTTTAAAAATGAGTTACAACGATATTTCTAATTTACAGTCTCTTATTATTGATTTAGTTACTTTTATTGAAGATCAGGAAAATCTCAAATTAAAAGTAGCTTTCTTTAAAGGTAATCATTTTTGCCTTTGGGGAATTATTCATAATAAGGTTTGGGTATCTGAAACTTATCTTGTAGATAGGTTCGGAGTCCTAAATCTTATTCAAGATTTAGAAGGTAAATTAAATTTAGATTTACAAGACTTTACAGGTCTATTAGATCATAAGCAAAATTTAGCTTGTGAATTTGAATTGGAGGCTTAATTATGAAGACTTCAGTTCTATTTGTAGGCTTAATGTTTATCTTCTTTGTTGGAGTTTTTCAAATTTCTACAGCTTGTGCTGCTGAAGTTAAAAATTCCGAAGATTATAATGAGGAACTTATCGAAGCAGTTGACGAATATTTAGAAACTGCTTCTGATAAAGAATATGATGAGTTCATGAAATTGACCATCAATTATTCTTGGAAGTTACTTCCTTATAATAATAAAGATTAAAAAATAAAGTCCCTTCACATAATTGTGTTGGGACTTTTTTAGTTTCTAGAGCTAAAAATCACGATTTTTGAACCAGAAGAACACATAATCTTATTTACCTCGATCACTAGAATAAACCTTTTAATAACCCCTTATTCAGATTTTTACACTTCATTTTTAATTCAAAATATAAAAATATTCTGATTTTAGTCAGCGTTTCTGGGAACGTAACTCCCTATCAATTTTAAACTAATCAGTTTTTTTTGGTTGATTAGTTTTCTTTTACCCATAAGGGCAAGTGAGTTTCTTATGGGCATTCCCATTTTTACTCCTTTTCTCTTATGGATATTTGTTTTTTTTAGGAGTTAAAATGAACACATTACATTTAAAAAGGAATTTAGTTGCAATAATCGTTATGATTATTGCTTCATTTTGGGTTGGTATCACATGGGCAACCTCAATAACGTTGGGATGGTGCTCCCTCAAATATTTTGAGGGTTTGCCAACACAAATTCTCTTTGGCTTTGTTTCAGTATATTTTTGTTATAGAGGTTACCTCATAACAAGGTGTGTACTTAAAAAGATTAGGATAATGATATTTTCTCTCCAGCATTACGTAGCAGTATACGTAATGGATACTGGAGAGGAGTATCAAGTCAATCTTTTTCACAAATATTGGCCTGCTGCTTTTGTTGAGGCAAATGGAATTTGTGAAAAAGATGAAAAACTCAAAGGCATATATATAAATATAAAGACGATTCATCGTCTTTATAAGGTCAGTTAGTTTTTCTTATAACTTGGGAGCACAACACTCTCTTATTACAAAAAAAATTCCTGCATCACTTTTGGTGAGGCAGGATTTTTTTTATTTTAAGCTGTCGAAAATGAAGATTTTTACATATTCATTTTAGGGCGATTGAGCGACTAATTACAGGCATTTCTAAAATTCCAGCGACCTCAGTTTTCTTAAAGATACATTTACATAAACTGAGAATATTATTAAGAATATTTCCTATTTATAGTCTCTGTGTTTCCATATCCATAACAAAAGAAGATAGCAGACTCCAATAATTCCTAAAAACACTCTATACAGAACTTTTGTGTCATCATCAGTTGCATCTGGTAAATACCAATTTACAAAAAGATAGACAGCTCCAATTAGAACAGCATAGAAAATTATTAACGTTCCTAAAAAGAAATTGTTATTTAAGTTTTTATTTATTAAGTTTGTTACTTTCATATTGTTTCGTTCAAAATAATTAAAAACTGAAAAATTTGTATTGCTATGTTTTGAATGGTTAATCTTTAACCAAAGTTGCTATCTTGTAAATATACACGAATTTGAATTATGTTAAGTGCTATTTAATAATTTGTGTTTAGTTAAAAACTAAAATTATAATAGTTTGTATTATTGATATTACTTGATTTTTAATATTTTGTGCTTTACATAATATGCGTTATGTTACCTTGTAGAACTCTTAAAATTCCACAAGGTAACCTACTATTGATTATCTAATTTCAGATTTTTCGTACTTGCCGTCTATATTAAATTCAACTGAAACATGTAAAAGTCCCTCTGTTGCTTCAGTAAAGCCATCACAGTAATATTCAGTTTTATTGTTTTCGTTATTGATAACGTACATTTCAAAGTAACTGAGTGTTCTTAAAAGCTCTAACAGCTTACTGTAGTATTTTCGATTTACATTCCAGAACACGTCATTTATCACAATGTTTGTAAGCGATTGTTCACTGTATTCATTGGAGCTACCTATCTTATCAAAATCAAGCATATAGCCTGAATACAAATCAACATCACAGTCATAGTTACCTTTCTCATCAAGAAAGAACTTCTTAAACTCTTTAGGATTGGTCTGTTCTAATTTCTTAAAATCCTTAGTTCTTAATAAAAGAATGATTTGTGAAGTAGTTGGTTGATTAAATGGTTTCATAAGTGACGCTCCTGATTATTTAAACTTTGGATCTAGCTTGTAATTCATTAAAGGTGTATCTTTGAACTTATTTATGATATTCCAGTTCTATATATAAACTCTTCGGCATTTACAAGGTAACAACTACTTCTTCAGCTTTGATACATAATTCGTCTGTGCAATCAATTAACCCACCATGTTCTAAGGTGTAGGTATCAGCTAAGTATTCAAGCTCGGTATTACCCTCATCATCTTCTGATAAATTGTGTAACTCGTAATAATCCAGAGAGTCTAAAAAATTTAAAATCTCTCGTGCACTTCCTGTACCATAAAATCTAACATCTTCTAAGGTAATTAAAGTTAAAGGCTCATTATCTACATGAACGATTTTATTATCTTTCATGTAATTAAATGATGCCTTGTAGCTGTTAAAGAATACACAAGGCTCTAATGCTCCGTTGTAATCACAAAATGCAGTTTTAAATTCCCATGCTTTATTTTGTCTGAAATTGTTTAAATCTGCTGTTCTTACCATAATTGAAACATTAGAACGGATACTCATTTTTAAATTTCCTGCCTTGAATAAACTGTTTTGTATTAACTAAGCTACTTTTTTAGCTTCAATGTGAACTACTACTTCGCTGTATATACCAAGTATCCCATTTATAATCAGTGAATGTAATCAGTGTTAAATCAGCGTTTGGTTCTGTCTCAATTACCTCTTCTTCTTCACCTAACTTGCCGTATCTACCAACTTCAAGATCTGCTTTGTACTTTTCAAAATTTACACACAGCTGTAATTCCTCTGTATTACCCTCAATATCTTTCAAAAAGGCAAGCTTGTACTGTTCAAAATTGTTTTCTTATAGTTCTCTAAATCTTCGGTTCTAACCATCAATGAAACGTCGGAACGATAGCCCATTTTTTATTCTCCTAAATAAATCCAAACAAGAATTACTAATTACTTAATCTCAAAAGCAAAATGTTTCATGTTTTACCTACTTAATTTCTACAATCTTAAAGTCACAGTTATCGTGATTTAAGCCATCAGTAACCCAGCCTTCAGATTCATCATCAGATAGTCCGTACATATCATCTTCATGATCGTAACGCATGTTTTGTTTTAATTTAAAAGCTAGAGCTTCTTTAGCTTTACCTAAATTATCAAACTGCTCAGTGTAAATTTCACGATCAATAACTGAAATTAAGATGTATTTCATAATGTTTTCCTCTCTGTCTTAACATGATAATATTATACCATACTTTGATAATATTTTAAATAAAAATATCACATTTTGTAATATTTTCTTTGGTTTATATAGATGTGATTTACAGAGGATAGGAACGTAGATCATGGGGAATTTAAGATGCTACGTTCCCTATTTGGAGAGAATTTGCAAGGGAACTGATAGGAACTATTTAATCATACTGCTCTTTCATTTCAGTTAAGATGCTGATATGGTATACGTAGTGAATGTTGCAACCTAGTTTACCGTATTTCTGATATGTGTCCCTGTCTGCTGTGTATTCTGCATTTCTATCATCAGTTACAATAATCATCTCATAGTAAGAGAGGCTTTTTACAAATTCATCAATAATACGATATTGAGGTTTTAATATGTCCCATGCTTCAGTCGAAATTTTTAGCATGGTTACATCAACAGGCTCTTCATCGTGTACGTTGCCTATATAAGGAGTAACAAATAGTTTACCTCCCAACAACTCAAAAGACTGCTTATATAAATCTTTGTAGTAGTCTTTGAAATGTTCAAAGTCCTTAGTTTTTACTGTAATGATTACGCCTCGTGATTTGTGCATAATAAATTTTCCTGTGTTACGCTGCTAGACTTTAAGTTTTTTAGAATATTACATAAAGCCTCCTTATTTTAGAGGCTCTACTCTAGTTAATGATAGATTGCTGATAAAGCCTTAACACAATTTAATAACGCTTCTGTAAGTTCTACTGAGGTGTGATAATCTTTTAAATCAAAAGAACGTAGTTCAAAGTTATTTAAAGTATCAATAATTGATATATGTTCTAAACTATCGCTTCTTTCTAATTTTAAATAATCGTTTGATAATGAAGAAATCATATTTTTAAAATAATCTACTGTTCTATACTTAAATGAAAGATCTGCTATTGCTAATTGACCTTTTAGCAATTCTTCGTGTTTTGGAGCGTGCACAGCATTCTTATCGTATACGATAATTCTTGTCTTACTATTTTTTGACTCCAATAATGATTTTAAAATTGGATGCTCAGTTTCTAAAGCATTAAAATAATTTATACCTCTTGCCTTATGGCTAAGTTCTTCATCATCACTTGATATAACATCTAAGTTATCAGCAAAGGCACGATACATTGGCTCTTTAGTTTCAACATAAACATGATCATCACAAATCAAAATCTTTTTGCTGAACTCTTTGATTGCTGAAATAATCTCATCTTTATTTGAATTTACAATGATAGATGTGTCATTATTAAATCTTTTGTCAAGATCATCACTCCAACCATATCCTAAATAATCCTCGCTTAAATCATCATCTACGCTTGAATGATTAAAGAATTTCTGTAAGTTTATTTCACTAGATATGATCTCAGACCAAAGATCTGTATCATGGTAACTTTCTTTTTCTGAATATACATTAGTTGATAAAGGTGTATAGAGTTTGCCTTTGTATTCATAATAATTTCTATTGCCACATAAGCTTTGTAAAGCGTATTCTCGACGAACTTCAAGAGCTAGTTTTAAATCTGATTTTGAAACGTCATCAATTTCACCGGAACACTCAGCTTTTACCTTTTCAAAAAAAGTATGTTTGTATCTTAAACTAGGCTTGTATTCAACTTTGTAAAAGAATGGTACAGTAAACTTAGTCATATATATTCCCCTTTTTATATGAACTGATAATAATTAAGCTACTCTGTAAACACCGCCAAAAGCTTGTGCGATTTTGATATAACCGAACTCTGAACAATCCGGCTCATCGAAATTACATATATAAGCTAGTGGTGTATGTTCTTTTAAAATTTTTCTGTCATCTTCCCATTCGTCTTTTTCATTGCTTACATACAGAATTGATAACATTGGACCGATTGAGGTATGAGATAGAATGGTGTAATAAACTAATGCGTCATTCCATTTTTCAAATCTCTCAACAAGAGCTTTAAAACTAGGCTCAATTTCTTTTAAATCATCAACTTTTGATTGAGTATCTAAAGAGAAATTAGTTGGAATTTTTAAACCGTTAATATTGTTAATCTCTGAATAAACGACAGTACCTTTTTCTTTGAACTCGTCAATTACAAGATCTTCAATCGGCTGTAGAGAATTTAAGCTCTCTAAACGCTTAACAGCCTCACATTTCATCTCTTCTAAAGTCAATTTCATAGTCATTCTCTCCGTTTAACCATGATAATATTATATCATATATTGTAATATTTTTATACAATTATTTTACTTAAAGTAATATTTTTAAGGTTGAAAATTGCTATAAAAATGACTGGATTTAAGAAGATTAAACTGCGTGCTTCTGTAGAAATTGAAATTACCAGGAAGGGAGTGTTTGAAGATAGTTGTTATTAAAATAAGTGCAGTCTATGTTTCCATAAACTGCACATATACACATCAAAGCATAGCTAGAAATCAATGACGGTGTAAATTATGCCAAGTTGACTTGTAGCTATGCTTTGAGCGGTTCAAATACTATTTGTTGATAATTCCTGTTGGGGGAATAATAACAAAAGAATTACATTCTTTTTAAAAGAAAAACATACTGAGTAAGGCATCACAAAACACTATAAGTAGCTGAAGCAGTTGCAAACAACACACTAAAGTGAGTGAAATACTAAACTCAGTAGTTTAGAAAAAAGAATGATAGCGTATACGCATTTTGTCCCCGCCGGACAAACAAGAGCCTGCTTGCCCTTCGTACCTCATTCCAAGTACGGTATCCAAAAACGCATCAAAAGACAATGATGTACATAATCTGCCCATAAGCAGCCTCATCATGTACAGACAAATTGTCAATTTCAACGTTCCCAAAGGATTAGTGGGGATTGTTCGTAGCGTGAACGACACGTAAGGTTTTTTAGAACTCCTTCAAACTTGCAAGAGTAATATTAAACGCTTAAAGGAGTATTAAGAAATGTGTTTGGGGTTAGGTTGAGGTTTTATACAAAATTCTTAAAATTTAGGATCAGAACACTGGGCTTTGTTTTGCAATATAGTCATAGATCGTTTTATCTACAAGCTCAAGATCTCGGAAGTACTGCTTGTACCAGTCAGACTCCATCATAGCTTTTTTATGTCTGTAGTATGTCGCCTTCTTCATACCAATTTTTTCCATGATCTCGTAGTCAGGCATAGTCTTTAACATGCAAACTACGTCAATGCATTTGATTTTATCGCCTTGCTCTGTCATAAACTCCACTCTCTTTCTGCCAGCACCTCTTAAGACAATGCTGTTGTATTGATCTTGATCAAAGGTTAGCTCTATTTTACCTTTTTTTTGTGAGATAGTTAAACCGATATGTTCTAATTGCTCAAACACAGAAGCATACCCAGACTTTAGTTTGTCTAATTCACTCTTTGGCTTAATATCAATACTGGTAATATGCTTCATTGCTTAATATCTCAATTTACACAGCGTAACAAAATGGTTTAGAGAACTCTTAAAAGATTATTCATATTCTTCATAGTCATCATAATCATCGTATTCGTTAGGTACTCTTCCACTGTTAACTACATTACTTTCTTCAATGGTATTGTTATCAAGTTCTGTCTTAGAAGGTATATTTTGCCTGCCTGCTTTGATAACTGTTTTTACAGTTTTTGAGGACTCTACATACCATTTATTCTCTCTAAAAACATATCTGTCGTTAAAGATAGTATAAAAGCCACTGCCATTTTTTACTTTTACCAGAGTTTCTACAATACTTACCTTATTCTCATCGTCAAAATCAAAGAAGACATTGACACCTTCAGCATTAGCCTGTAGCTCATAAACTTCTACTGGCTTGTCAGAGTCACCCTCGAAATCGTGTTTCCTAATAACATTGGTTTTAAAAATCTTAGCTAAATATCTGGCTGCAAAAAATCTGTCTTGTCTCTCATTGCTTATATCACGAAGCGCTATTAACTGAGCTTTTGATAATTTAATCTGCATTATATTTTCTCCTTTATTTGTTTATATGATAATATTTTAACACAATTTGTAATATTTATGTATTATTTAATGTAAATTATCTCTTACTGCTTCAGTGATTTTACACATTAGTTCTACTGGGCTTAATGCGTTAATAGCTATGCTTTGCCTGACTTGTGATACTCTCGTAAGTAACAGTACTGTTCGGCTCTTTTCGTCAAACTGTAGATGAAGATCACCGTCTGTAGCAGCAACTACAGCTTTATTTAATAGGTCTATAATATGACTGTTGTAAACGGTATCTATTTCTGCAAGGTTTTGATTGTCTTTATTCATAAAGGTTACAAGTAAAAAAAGTGCCTACCGGAGAACAAATGGTAAGCACTTTAACATCACAAAAAGTAAATTAGGATTCATTGACATGCATCAATAGAATCAGTTTATCAAAATTGTGAATTCGGACTTATCTTTGTGGGGTTATCTTAGACTTTTTTATAGATATTTTTGCTAAAATTTTCTACGGGGAAACCCACGTGATCGTGTAGAAAGGCACAGAAAACTCTGTGTCTTTTTACTAAATCATTTCCTGCCAATAATAATCTCTCACCAATACATAAGGAATCTTCAATGGATCATAAGAAACTAGACAAGATGGTTAGACAGTTTATGGACGACAGCGTGCCCTATAAACACCGCATCGCTCCTCATATAGAGGATATACTGAAAGAAGTAGTAGATTTGGTCGCAGGAGTGGCTGATGAGCTCTCTGATGAAGAATTAGGGTATCTCGTGAGAAATACCCTTGTAAAGATTGTAGATGAACAGTACGAGACAGAACCGTTTGAAGATTAAAGTAAAGCTAACGTATTATTAAAGCTCTTCAGAGTCTTATTCATTTTTACAAGCTTCAACGATTGATTGTGCTATTATCAGGACCAAAAGATGATAAATCACCTTCAAATCTTGAAGTTGCTTTCATTTCAACTTTTTCATTTGTTCGTGGATTAGTGGCATCACCAACTTCTTTGCCCCTATTCCATACAAGATCTAAACAATAACACCCCATAGGTTCGCTAATCGCATCAGGCATATTAATGCCTCGATTTGAGTTACTTTTTATGTAGGTATTTAGATCTTTCCACTTGAAATATGCACTGCACGTTTCATCAATTCTGGCTTCATCAATTTTGATAAGACCAAATTTTTTATAAATCGGCATGGCGCACCCCCTTTTTGCATAAGTGCAAAGAGGTTCCAAATGTGAATTTGGAGAGAGTGCTATTCTCCTTACCTTATCTTACTACACGGCAATATTCTTTTCCATGCAACGATCAATTCATATTTAAGCGAATTAAGATGAAACTAATTTAGTCTTTAACTGCAAATACAGCTTCTGTCTTTAAATCAGTAACAGTAATGCGTTCATTAGCCTTATTTAAAAGGACTGAGTCAGATGCTGTGATTTTAGCTGCGCTTTCAGATATAACATCACAAATCATCTCGTCATCTTCAATCTCAGGTAAGAGATAAATAAAGAAATGAGTAGCCTCAAATTTCTTTACAACTACAGCGTTAATATCTTGTGTTCCTTTCTCAATAAGCTCAATCTTAGAAGTGTTATCAGCTCTCTTAGTACCGTGCCAGCAGATTTGGAGCCCTGATACTGAAAGTTTTTCATTTAAAAACTCAGCTGCCTTCTTAAATCCAGAATCGATCTCAACTTTAGAGGCTTCTGTATTTAGATCAAACTTATCGTTAAGTACATTTTCTTTTCTTAGAAGAGCAGTGAACTCCCTCCAAATTTGCTCTGAGTCTTTTAAGGTACCACCAAGATCAGTTACAAGATTAATTAGATCTCCGATAAAGTAAGTTTTAGATACAATCTTACTATTGCTCATTTCTTTATGTTCCATTCTGATTGTTTTAGTAATTTTTACTGTTCATCTTTTAAACGCTTCATAGCGTCTTTAACCAGCTTATTAAGTTTTGTTAGATCTTCTTTAGTAGCACCCTCAGTAAATGCTTTAACGAAGTCATCAGCAAGTTTCTGCTCAAAAGGCATTTTTGATAGATAAAGTCTAATTACTGCTTCTGCTGCTTTGGTTTTATCGTCCTTAATTAAAAGTTTTTCTCTGGTTACTGGAGGGATAACAGAAATAACCTTTTTCTTTAAAAGTTTAGAAAATGGATATTTACCATTAAGGATCTTATTGCAGTAAACACGTGATACCCCGAGTTTATCAGCTAACTCTCCCTGGTCAATTTCTAACAGTCCCTGCCAGGATAGTAAGAAAAACACATTGATCTCATCAAAAATTTTTTCTCTATCAGTAGGACTTAATTTCTCTAATTCATTTTCGTAATCATTGTTTTCAGCGGGCATATAGACTCCTCGATTTCTTTTTATAGTATAAACTAATTTCAAAAAATATTACATAGATAGATATTTTATTTTCACTATAAAGCTAAAAATATCTATTTATGTGATATAATTTTGACAAACAAAAGGAAAGGAATATGGAAGAAATCACAAAAGTTAGAAAAGTAAAAATTGATATTGGTGAAGAAAACAAAAGATACTTTGGCTATTTAATGTATAAAGCAGATATTGCTCAAAAGCTTGGTTATGTTTCAGCTATTGCTACTGCTTTTTCGTTTGCTGTAAGGTCAAATCTATTTATTTTTGAATTCTCTGTTTATGCCTTTGGAGCTATATCTATTGGCGCATTCTGCTTATCAGCATACTTAAAAAAGAAAGCTAAAACTTTTATGGAAAAACTGATCACTCATATTTTTGATGATGAACCTGATAGAGTTGAAGATATTGATGATAAGGAGTTTAGACAGTGAAATTTTCAGATTTAGAGAAGCAACTTAACTCTATGTCTAAATCTCAGCTTGAAGATTTAAGATTTAGAGTGACCGATAAAATCTTGAAGAAAGTACATCTGGCTATGTATTTTGGTCTGATCATTATGCTGATTTCTTTTGGCTGCTTTTACTTAGGTTTTAAAATTGCTGCCGTGCTGAGCTTGATGTTTTCTGTAGGAGCAATCATCTTTATTATTATTGCTGAAACAAGTTTATATTTTGTCAATATAATCCTAAAAGGAAAGATCAATAATAAATAACCTAAATCTCAGACAATATTTGGAGATACAAAAGAAATGAATAGTTCAAAAAAGAATGTTTCTGACTTTGCTTTTATTACAAAAGCTGATTTTAAAAAATTAAATGACGATCAAAAAGTTGCGTACGTAGATGTAGTGTGTAACTTTTACAACATTCCCGACTGGTCATATTATGCCGGTTACGACCCTTACGAAGATCCTGAAGTAAATGGAGAATCAGGTAGCGTATCTGATGAAGTGTTCTGTGGACTTGTTGAAGAATATGAACATGGTATGTCTATCGAAGATTTTATAGAAAGTACAGGAAAGAAGTTTTTTCTGTAAAGAAAAAAAACAGTTAGTTCTGACTTTCATAAAAAAAGCCCTCTGAATAAAATCAGGGGGCTTATTGTTTATACATCACGACGGTACTTATTTCTTACCGCCTCATCGTATTTGAAGTTGTAGGTTTGAACTACAATCAATACGATAATGAGACTCCAAATTAGAAATAAGATACCTATAATTTCTTTATAACAGCCGTAGATAATTGTATCTACTAACTCGCTATTGTTAAGAACTACTAGGCACATGCCAAAAATCATGACACCTAAAATAAAAGGTAATAAAGCACTCTGAAAAGACTTCAATAAAACAATAAAGGTTTCTCTTGAAGTTAACTCAAAACACTCTTCAATCTTTTGAAAATCTGATTTCATTTTTTTCTCCTTAATGAATAAAAAAAACACCAAGGAGTACATAGAACCGCATCAGGGTTAAGTACACCCTGGTGGGTAAGAAATGAAGCTAGATTCTAGCTTATTTGTTGTGAGCCTCTTTATCATCGAGTTTTTTGACAATATAGGGCAATAATGCAAAGAAAATAGGTAAACCTATCATCATTGCACTAGCAATTATCTGCATTATCAGTCGAGTTTCCATATTTTCCTCTCAAAGTAGAATGTAGTTTCTTAGAAAAATATACTATCAATACACTTAAAATTATAGTACATATAAACACAGTTATAAATGCACCTAAGTTTAAGATTTCAATTATTGATAATCTATATAGTTCACCTACACATACAGAATCACCAGCTGATAACATGCAGATTGTTGTTTTATAAAGCCATTCATAAAACTCAAAATCTGCCAGATCTTTCTTTCTATCCACATTAACCTCCTTATTGAAGTAATAAAACAAAGGAAGCTAATGTCTGTGGGAACATAAGCTCCCACATGGGACATGTTTTAGGCTTTAAGAGTCAGTCGGTTAGACAGTACCGGTGCTTTACGGTACTTCTCTAAGACTTCGTTACTGATAACTCCGTCTTCGACCATTTTATTAAAGTCTATTGAGCCTTGACGCTCAATTCTGGTCAGCATAAAGCTGTCAGAACTTACCTTTGATTGTTGCTTAGTAAGCAACATCTCAGCAAGTTGGTCAGTGATCTGACCTCGGATGCTCTTTAGCTGATCAATTTCTTCTGATAGAAGCTTATAACGAGCTTCTGTATCAGAGTACATTTTGACAAGTTTCTGAACATCACCTGATGGCTGTATGACAACCTCGTCCTTCAGTTCTGGCTGAACATCTTTGTTATTCACAATGATGTCCTTGATCTTCAGAGCTAAGGCTCTAAGTTCTGCCTGAACCTCTTGGTTAGGCATAATCTTAAAGATCCTTAATCCCTTAGGTTCAACCTTCTCAGGATCAGTGGAGTGGTGGAAGACCAGTAAAGCACCACGTGCTCCGGTTAACATCAACTGCCATTGAACCTGATAAAAGTAGCCGTACTGTTTAGGTACGGGAGCGTTAAGGCCCAATCTATTGAGATCTTCCCAGTTTTTCTCTGATTTAGAGTAAACGTTCTTGATCTCAACGATCAAACCTAACCTCTTGCTGTAACCATCAAGAGATGCCATAAAAAATGGCTCTTCTAATGACTCAACGCAAGGATTAGGTAACTCTTTTTCATCTTCAGCAAGTAAAGATGGAAATTTGCTGGTTACTAACCTGCGAATTCCATCTTCTTTAAGACTTCCCTCTCTTACAGCAGGAACATTAGAAATGTCCTTTACCTGTAAAATGCCTCTCTTGTTCATCACAAGAGTGTATAAGGAAGTCTGTCCTGTTTTAACGTGAGCTATTTCTGTAGCTGTAACGTGACAGTTACGAGCAGCAAGCCACTCTACAGAACCTTGCTGAAGATTCAGCTCTTTAAAAATTGAATTTTGCATTTTGTTTCTCCTTTGAATAATGCAAATACATAAAAAACAAAGGAGGCAAACACAATACCCTCAGGGGTACTATGTGCCCCTTTGGGTCGTGAAGCTTGAAGTAATGTCGCTCAGTCAGCTTCGATAACTGAGCAACTTGAAAAGTTACTTAATGTTAGGATTTGCAGTTACGTATACCATAAAAATAATGGCACCAAAACAGCTTATGAGTAAAGCAACTCCCATTACTAGTCCGAAAGTACTCATAATTATCTCCTGTATAACTTTATAAGTTTGTAATAAAGATGCGACAGTAAATATACTGTAATAAACAGCAAATAACCTTGAACTTTATCCAGTTTGTCTAAATCTTCAATTACAAACAAAACCTTAAATAAGAAGTTATAAGCATACGCTGATATACCTATTATAGCTGAACCTAACATAGCAAGTATCACGAGTATTAACTTTTTATCATCATCTACACGTAATTTTTTATTTGCAATCTTCAATTCAGCAATAATCATTCGTAACTTCTTATTCTCCTCTATAACTTGTTCAAATTTTGACTTTAACATAAGCTTAACTCCTAAGAATTAACCAAATGCTCTTACGCCAAATTTAATTTTTGGCTCTTTACTAAATTTGTTTTCTTTAACATCTTTAATAAAGAGGTATTTACAAGATTTATAGCGGAACTCACGCCACTGCTTAAGTACACTGCCATATCTTGAAAATTCAAGATCAGCAAACTCCTCAAACTGGTAGCTTCTCTGAGTACATAATGCCTCAACGGCCTGGCTGTAAACAGGCTTGTTAGACATTATGTAATTCTGCAATGCCTTTTGAGCAAAATTACGCACCGTTGCTAACTCTTGAGAAGTCAGCTTTGAGATTAAAGAATGACCAGCAACCTTAAAGTTCTTAACCACAATATTAGTTAAGTTATTAAGGTTTTCGGAAATTCTCTCCGGTGTAAAATTTTTGCCTACCGGCACTGCAAAATTGAACGCAAACTCAATTTCAATCTCTTTTTTTAGCTCAGAGTGAAAGACCTTTTGACGGGTCCATACTCTGAAAAGACCATGTTTAACAGTCGTTTCCCAGTTACCCTGAGTTCTCCAACTGTGAGAGTAAACTCCTGTTTCTTCGTTAGCGAAGAACATGAAGTCATCTCTAGTATGATCTTTAAAAAAATTGAAAATTGATTTTGTTGTAACGAATAAATTGTTCATTTTTGTCTCCTAAGACTTAGAAAAAAAATTAGCCCTACAGGAGACAGTTACTCTTCGCCTGAAGGCGATTTGACTGTCGCCTTTCGGGCAAAGAAAATAAAAAATAGAAAATTAAACGTGCATGTGCTTTACACGATCATGTTCTTCAGCACGTTTAGCATCGTTAAAACGATCTAAAGTACCTACTAAGTAACCGGTAACACGACGTACACGCTGGAACTTAACTCCAGTTCCGACGGTTCCATCTTCACCAATAGGCAGATGGTTAAATTTTCCGTTTGTCATAGAATCCTCCATAAAAACGGAGGGTAATGAGATATGCAACCTTAAAAGGGGTACATAAGTCATCACCCTTTTTAGGTTGAGATAAGCACTAGAAATAGTGCTGAATGGTGATTATTAGACAGTTCACCAAACTGAATACAGCTTACATTGTAGAACTGTTCTAAAAATCTAAGTTTTAGGTGTGGGGTTATTTAGTGGTTTAACTTTTTTTAATCTACAGTTGCGCAATTCCATGAATAGAAATCAATAAGACGTCTGTAGTCAAACTGAATTTTAGTTGCAGCTTTCTTAAAAATTGCAAGTCTCTGTCTACACTTGCTCTGAGCTAATTCAGGATCAATTGTTTTGGCAATTTCAAGCTGCTCTTTAGAAGTGAAGTTCTCAATGTTATCCTGAGTTACCAGTTTTACATTTATTGAAGTACTCTTAATAAACTCTTCAATTTCAGCAAGAGAACTGTTTTGTAGGTGTTTATGTACAAGATTTTCTACTTCATTACGTACATGTTCAAGATCATGAAAACGGTAGATCACCTGCTGTTCTTCGTTAATTAAATCAATAAAACTTTGGTTTGACATGCTGTTTTTACTCCGCCCTATCCTTATGCCATGAGCATTTTAGACGGAGCGGAAGTTTTGATTTGATAGATGTGGGGTTACTTTGTTACTGAGTCTTCTGTTAGATGAAATTTTTGATGCTCCTTCTTGTTTCCTAAGACACGGATCATATCTTCATTAAGTCTTAAGAGCTTGGTAATTTCATCTCTGATGGCCTGTAGACATATTTCCTGTACTTCTGATGACGAAAATTCATCAAGTATATGATCCTGATCTTCAGCGTCCTTGCAGGTCATATCAAAATTTTCTAAGAACTCAGCAATAACAGTTTCCAAAGTTGTGTCTATGCTATCTACAGCAGGAGCTTTAAGTTTTAACGCAACACGTGCTGGAAGCGGATTTTTCAGTCTGCATTGAAACAGTGACAGCTCAGAGCCTCCAAACTGAAGTCTTAAAGAATGCTTGTCAATTATCCAAAATTCACTACCCTCATTGGTAAGTACGTTAATACCAATATCAGGATTGCCTTGAATACTTTCGAGGATCTTGATAAATTTCTTTTTGTCCATAAGTTACTTCTTATTTAACTCTAACAGCAAAAGGTATCCAAGAACCATTAGGTGTTTTAATCTGTAGATGGTCTAACAGTGACTGTGGCGACATTGAGAAGTCATTGAATGACACAAGTTGTAATAAAAATCCTTGCTCGCCTGAAATGAGGTAATCAATAGATTTGAATTTAAAGATTTTACCCTCAGGTTTACCCATAAATCCTGATACGTTACCAGCACTGTTATATTCAACTACACGTGCTTTAAATTCAGCGTGAAGAGCCTCTTCCCTAATAGTTAAAATTTCACCGAAAGGTAAAACTTTCTTACAAGGCTTTCCTGTTACTATAGAATGAAGCTCCTGAATGTTTTTGATTGGTCTATAATCAATTTCCGCATAGGTTCTAACATAGTTGCTCATTTTTTTGCTCCTTTTATAGTATCTGTTTGAGATGAAGGTTTTATGGTTAAATTATCAAATTGTTCAACAAACTCCATTCCAAATTCTGTTGTCATAAAATGAATAAATTTATTTTTTACATCTTCTGGAACGGGGCTTAAACATTTATCAATTTGGATCATCTGTACCGGTAAAATGTTTAACTTTTTGCACAGTTGTCCAAATGTATATCTAGTTCTTGCTTTGTAATCTTTTAATAGAACGCAAAAGGCAATCTCATTAAAACGTTCTATTTGGATTGGAGGTAAATTTTGAATATCCAAGAGGATCTCTCTAACTCTTAAAGCTAATATTTTACTTATGCCGTATCTTCCTCTCATATAATCAGTAACCATGAAATAAGAAATTTTTAGGTGTGATGCTAAATTTTTGGTAGTCCAACCTTTTTCTATTTTTATTCCTTTAAATAAATCACCAATAAGATTATTGTGACTTATTACAATACAAGTTTTAATAGCTTCTTTTAAAAAATGAATAGCTTCTTTTTCAATAATTGCATAAAGACTGTTAATAAATTTACTGCTTATTTTTTTCTGGCAATATACATACTTATTAAAACGATAAAGAGGTATATCTAACAGTGAAGCAAATTCTTGCTGTGTCATACCATGAGCTTTGCAATAACGGGTTAAAAATTCTTTCAGTTGAGGTGAACAATAAATATTATGTGAATCAAAATAGTCTTCTTCTAAGACAGCTTTATTCTTAGTAGCGCTTTTTGTTGACTTGCATGGCGGATCAAGTTTGTCTGCTAAATCTCTGTATATTTGAGCTTTAAACTTTTGTTTATAACATTCATTAATTTTTTTTATCTCACTAACCACAAGTTCCCTTTTACCACTAAGAAAAAGAAAATTGATAAGACGTTCTTTTTGGTTAGAGCTTAATGAAGAAGTGGATAAGCCAGAAGGCAATTTCTCTAATGGAAGAGTAATCAGCCTTGATACCTCCTCCATTACTATAATAAAACGCTCATTAGGTGCTACAGTTACAGTCATACTAATCGACCTTGCACTTAAATACTTCTAAGAGCTTTGGACATAATGAAGCTAAGATGTCAGCTTCAATAATTAAGAGTGCCTGGGCGTCTGCTACAGGATTGTCTGATTTTTCTGGTAAGGTCTTTTCAAGATATAAATCTACTGGCTTAAATGACTTAATTACCAAGTCAGATGTGAGCTTGATGTCAGCTGTAATGTCATAATGCAGTGAAATTTCTTTTACGACCTTAGACTCTAAATGAATTGAGATTTCCTCTGAGGTTAAATCCTCTTTTGATGCTTTAATGGTTGCTCCATCTTCATCTGTGCTCTTTAAAGTAGTGTCATTGCCAAATTGGAAGATTTCTGGAAGAGTTAATGGATTCTTTAACCATTCTGTCATAACCAGTTCAGGCATTGTCTGTGGGGATAATAACTGAGCAGGAAATGTTGTAAATGCAGCCCTTAGTAAAGCAATTGCCCCCTCTGCTTTTTTAGCTGATGTAGTTGCAACGCCAACAATCTTTTCTTTTAGATTTAACCAGATCAAGAACTCTTTATAAGAAGTGAGTGCCTGAGAAAGTAACTTATTTGCTACTGCTGCTTTAATTGCGTCTTTTTCAGATTTCTTTAAGGTACGCTTTAATTCATTCTCCTTTACAAGGATCACATTTTTAACTTCCCTTTTCACTGTAGATGATGGGAGAATTTTTGCTTCCTCTGCTACCTTAAAAAAGTGATTATTGCCACAAGAAAAATGAAGTGCATCTGTACCATCAAACACAGGAACAAAGCCTACTGATGATAATTCGTCTTTTGCACAAGGTCTGAATACAACCTCATTTAGTTTTTCTTCAGTTGTAGTGTCGTTCTTTAAAATGTCGTTAATATCACTGGTGTCAACTGTATAAAAACGTAAATTCTTGATACTCATATATTCTCCTGAACTTAAAAAATTCTGCTTAATAACACGGTTGCAATAATGAACAGTTCACTTAAAAAGAAAACCATAATAAAAGCAATGATAAGGTAGCAGAACAGGTTTCTTTTAGTCTTGATATGTGGGGTAATTTGCTTTAGAAATACTACAGCTACAGCAAAGAACACAAAGTTCAGTAACAGTAAGAAGACTGAGTAAGCTATATTGCCTAGTACCATTTTTCAGCTCCGTGTTTTATACAGATTTTTCTGTTACCTTCAGTGACGCAGTCCCAGTCTGAATCTGAAGTTTCATCTTCACGAGCTTTCTTTTCTTGGTTTCTGGTACAGATTTTCTGATCATCTACAATGGTACATACCCATTCAGTTTCATTCTTCTGATTTACTTTTTGTTCTTGAGCCTTCTTCTCTTCTTGATCCTTGCGTTCTTTTTTGTCCTCATATTCACTTATACGTGTAGACTTGTCTTCAAAAACAGATCCTATAAACTCACGAGTTTGATCCTTAAAGCCACGGGGTATGGGTGCGCATATACAAAGTCCGAGAATAACTGTTATCAACATTGTAAAAAAACTTGCGATCATTTGTCCTCTGCGAAAAAAAGCAGCAATCAAAAACAAATTAATGAAAAATGACACAGTAAAAAATACAATCATTGTTATCTCCTAAAGTTAGATCTTCTTTACAACATCTTTCAACATGCCTTGTGCGTTGTCACAATCAACGTTAACAGTCCTTAATTCACTTCCCAGTTTAAGTAGGAGTGTTTCATGAGTAGAACTAAGCGAAAGCTCTACATCTTCGCCTGTGACGATTTTTAGCAGTTCTGTAAGCACTGGTAACATTGCTTTCTTTCTATCTTGATCTGACAAGTGGGTGTATTTATTCATTCCTCATTTCCTCAGCTTTCTGTCTTTCGCTTTCAAAGTAATCGTTCATACCTTGTTTTAAGATGTTTACATCTGATTCAATTAAAATTACCTCTCCCTCTTTTTCATATCTTGAACGAATATCTTTGATGATAAAGTCTTCAGCTTGCTTACATGTTGGGAAGACATCATAGATATTTTTAAATCCACTATCGTCATAAAAATAAACAACATTACCTGCTAAAAAGAACTGTTTACTCAGAAAATAGATACGTCCGTTCTCAAAAACTTCCAGTTGAAAATCTTCAGAACTCCAGACAAAATATTTTTCTGTAGGTACAGAGCTCTTTAAAAATCTTTTTAAGCGGTTCTGTAAAGATAAAGATGATTTGCATAGATACAGATAAGCTCTTTTAGCTACAAGTTCTCTTAAAGCATTTCCAAAGTCTTTGAGCTTCTTATACTTTTCAAGATCAATTTCTACAAGATCAATTAGACTTTCTGTATCATAGAAAGACATTAAATCTTCATACTCATAGTTTAGAAGAGATTTTTTGTCGTTAAAGTAACGCCATTGAATCTCCTTCATCTGTGCTGTATAGAATTTGAGAATATCCAGAACAAGACCGTTGGACATTTCGTCAAATTTAATTTTCTGTGGTGCAAAAAATCTCATGTTTAATACCTTTATTCTGTCTGTTCTTTAGAATTCTTTCTTTTTAGTCTGAAATACTCTCTTCTGGATCTTTGTGTTTTTGATTTAATTCTCTTTCTCATTTAGTTCTCTTTATGATTAGAAGGTTTTGTTAATGATTGATCAGTAAAACAAACCATATATATGCATTTATCAAAACTGTAATAAGTAATACTTTTTTAAGATCTGTTTTTTTATTTGTTTTCTCAAAGCTGTTAGCTAATCTGTTAAATAAGAAATAAACAGCATAAACACTAACGAAGAATACGAAAAACAGAAGTGCAGCACACATTGAAAGTGCTAAAAAGAACTGTTCCGGTGTATAGCTTGAGTAAAGTTCATATAGTTCTTTCATAGTAAATCCAAAATTCTGTTATCAAGCATTTTCAGTTGCAGACTTAACTGTTCTGTAGCAGCTTCTGCTTCCATTAAAGCTGACTGTAATCTTGCCTTTTTACTTAGAGTTTTTTCATAGACGGTTCTTTTATCTACAGATATATCAGTAGAGCCTTTAACAAGTTTCTTTAAAGCCTGTAATGAACTGATAGCATGTCCGATGTAAGCTAGACTTTCTCTTTTGTTGTAAATACCAAAATCAGATTCATCTTTTACAGCGTGGACAAGAGTATTAACAGCTTTATAGGTCTGATTTATCTCACTTTTAATTTCAGCTGTAACTTTTAGTCTTTTAACCTCTGTGTTAATCATCATAAACACTCCTACAAGGTTAGGTTTTTACTCTAAGTTCTGATTTAAGCTGTCAATCATATCCATACTTACAGAGAGTAAGTATTCATAAGTGCTGCTTAATGCTTCGTTCTGATAATTTTCGATTTCTTTACGGGTCTTGTGGCACTTACGCATAGCTTCTGAAACATAAGAAACGATAGAAAATGCATTACCGTTAACACCAATAAGTGAATACATAGCGACCTTCCTTTGTTATTGTTTATTTATAGATACTATTATATCACTTTATGTAATATTATTCAAAAGAAACATATTTTTATTGAGAATATAAATAAAAAAAATCCCCAGCCCGAAGACTGAGGATAAACGTCGCTTGCATATTATTATTTTGGAGAATTTATTTACAAGAAAGGTAATGAGATTTCTTCGTTTAAAATAAGTTCAATAGCTCCGTTTCTACCTCTTTTGATGATGTTCCTGATTTCTTCGTTTTTGTAAAAGGAATAAGCATAAAGATTTAAGCTGCCATTTCCAAACAGTACACCAATTCTTTGTTTTGACTCTGGAGCTACTATGACAATTTCACGGTGAAAATCAGGTAACTCATTTACTGACATGGTAGCCAAGAAATTTTCTACATAATTTTTAACTTTTAAATTTTTCATCTGATGCTCTATTTAACGTCGATTACTACAATAGGTCGCATCATCTCCCCTGAGGTGTCAGCTTTGACAATCTTGTAGCTTATGAATTTTTTAGAAATTGGGGAAGCTAAATATCTGCATAAATAACTTCTTAATTCTTCTTCAGTTGAGCCTCTTTCGATTTCCTCACAGCTAGGAGTATCGAAGTGTGGCTGATATTCCAAGCCATACAATATCCAGTCAAAATAAATTTTCTTAACCTTAATATTGTTGTAATTTCTTAAATAACCTTTAGCATTCATTAACTCTTTCTGTTTTCTTTTAGCACTCTTTTCATCGTTATATTCACCGATGATCTCTTCTCCATACTTTTCATTCTCAGTACCGGCACCTGAAATGCTTTTTGTAACAGTAACTCTAAAGAAAAAATCATGTTTCAATTCCATAATAGCCTCTTTAAGGTGATATAAGGGGCTATATGCCCCTTTCTAATTTTTATTGTTAAACGTGATAATCAAACTGTTGCACCAGTTCAAAAGAGTTTTCTTCGTTGGGCTTTAAACATGCGATAAACTCTCTTGTATTCATTACCTCGTTGTTATCAATAATGATTAAACAGCCATAATCCTCGCCTGCAATTCTTTTAATCTGATACAACTTTAAAGGATCTAGCAGAGAAGCATTTTTACCTTCATGTAACATAGCATTCAGTTCTTCACGAATGTTATGTTCCTCTAATTCTCTTGCGCTGTCAGTCTCTTCTGGGGTAAGGCTTAGCACACGATTTTTATATGTACCCGTATTGTGTGTTAAGAAAGTCAGATCGTCATCATCACTAATCTGCTCTTCAGTGGTATAGTCAGCACCACGCCACTTAATCATCTCCATAATATCGTCTTCACTGTAGGTGTATTCGGCGTCGCTGTCCTTGCTCTTAAAAACAAATACTGTTGAGTGCATTTTTATTCCCCTTTTTAATTAAATCTGTGACATTACAAGTACAAAAGCATGTTTTGCAAAATTAAAGTTTCTGTTGATCCTCTTAATAAATTTCATCTGACGCTCTTTAATTTCTTCTGTAAGACTTCTGGTTAAACAGTAATAACCGTCAACTAATGCCTGCTCCATTGACTGTTTTACCTTACTCTCTACTTTGCATTCAGGATCACCGTAACAGCTTGTGCCGTTTAAGATATGCTGTAACTTTGTATCTAAATAGAACTCTAAAGCCTTAACAGGAAGTACTGAAACATAACCTTCAAGTTCAAGATTAGAATGGCTCTTAATTAAATCTCTACAGTTGTCGATGTTGATGTCAGAAAATTCTTTTTCTTCAGCTAAGAGTAAAAGCGTGATAAGTTCATCGGTGGTTAAAAAGTCAATCCAAACGGTACTGCCTTTTACCTCGTAGTAGCCTTTCTTATCATCTAGTTTTTTGATTTCAAAGCCCTGAGATACCTTTCTCTCTGAGATTTCATAATCAAGATCAAAATTGTATTTGTTCTCTAAAAAACAATCAGATCTCGAAAGAATGCAGGAGTAATTAAAGACATAATTTAAAAGTCTTGCTTTATCTTCAACGGTTAATGTTCTGTACTTAATTTTTAACTCTTCTAAAATCCCATTAGTTTCCATTCTTAAAAACCTCGTCATTAAAACCTTTTTTGTTGATAATGCTTTTCCATACTTTTACAAGTTTTACCGCCTGCTCTTCAGTGATAGTGTTATCTTCAATACATTTATTAAAGGCTTCCTCCAAGTAGTCAAGAGTAGGCCTCATAACCTTCTCTACGTCCTTTTTAGTGTTCAGGTAATCAAAGAGATAACACAACAGAAAGCCTGCTAGAAACAAAGCGCAATGGATTAAATTATCTGACATTATTAAGCTCTCCTTGTTTTTTTTACAATGATAATATTATATCACTTATTGTAATATTTTTAAAGAAATATTATCAAATATCTATTTTTATCTAAAATATGTTTGTTTATTCAAACATAAAAAAGCCCACTCAAGAAAGCTCTAAAGTGGGCACGAACATTTTTATGTAGAATTCAAAGAATTACTTCGCTATCAACTTCTATTTAGTTTCCCTGATAGCATAGGAAACATATACGTTAGATGTAATTCTTAACTTCTCTGGTACGTACTGAGAATAGCCGTTTTCAGCACCGTCAACAGCATTTAATGACATCGTACGAGCCTCATATACAGGCATTGGTCTTGGTGTGGAGTCATAGCCTGCTGTTCCGTAGCTGATTGATAAAGGTACACTGTCAAGTTCAGCACTAAAGACCTGTGCTAATCTTCTCGCTTTTTCAATGGCATCTGCAACGGCTAGACTGTCAGCTTCCTTTTGAGCTACATCTCTGTTTAATAGATCATAGGTAATGCTGTTTACTTTGCTGATCCCTGCTTTATCCAGTGCGTTAGAGATGATTTCTCCAATTAAATTGAAGTCCTTTACTCTTACGGTTACAGTTCTTGAGACTTCAAAGCCTGCAAATTCCTGTTTCGGCTTTCTGAGGAAGTATTTATATTTAGGACGAACGTTAACAGAGCCTGAAGTTACAGCATCATCATCTTTAACTACAGTTAAAACAAAAGAGGTTAAAAGTTTTACCTGATCATTGACCTTACTTTCTGCAACTGAGGCTTCTTCGTTTTCTGCAAAAGCTGTAAAACTCAGGTATGCAACATCAGGTGTCTTATCTACATAGCCCACACCTACAACATTGATTTCACCATCGTATTTATGGTTCTTGTCTTTGCAGGTACAGCTTACAGCCCCATTATTGTCATAATTGATTGCACACTGCTCTGCAAAAGCTGAATTACTAAACATAATTCCAGCTACGGCTGTAGCAATCAGAAGTTTTGTTTTGAGCATAGATTTAGGATCCTTTACATTGTTATTTATAAATTTTGCAATTCTTTTAAAAGACGTTTTTTCACAGTTTTAGAGTCTGAGTTTTCGTCATCAAATACATTGTTAATTACATCTTCTAACATGCCTTTGGTGTATTCAAACCATAAAGATCCAAAAGAAGAATCTTCAATGTATTCCATGATGTAGATCTCAGCATCAGCACAGGTATCAAAAACTTCAAAAATATTCTTTGCACCAGAGTACTGGTCGTATTCCCAAACAATATTACCTTCAAGTGCAAATCTTGGTCTTACACCTAATCTCGTTGTGTACTCAGGCTCAAGATAGCTGTTTAAATCTTTAGCTGAGATTTTTCCAACTTCACTGAAGTCATCATCATGCTTTAAGAAATAAAGTTCTGCTGTAGGTTCTGAGCATTCCAGGACGAGCTTGCTCTGTAGGGACTCATCTGCATCTTTAAGGTACAGATACAGGTTGTTTTCAATCTCGTACTTGACGTCTTCAGCTAGATTTTTAGGTGAAACGCCTAAATAAAAATCGGGATTATCATCTGTGATTGACAGAAGATCGTAAGTGTTAGTGTTGTATTGATCTCGTGGATCTAAACCGTCAGGACTCTTATTTAGATCATTGTGACCTACAGTCTTCAGATAAAAGTTTATGAGCTCTATTGCTAGATCTTCAGGAAACTTATCTAAGTTAATTTGTTTCTTTGGATAATATTTCATCTGTTCCTCACCTATTTTATAGAACATAATAACGGGTACAATCTTCACCTGACCTATCGTCATGGGGTTAGTTTGGACTCTTTTTAGCAATCTCCATAAATAGCTGAGTTGGCAACTTTTGGCTGTAGCTTTTCTTTGAGTTTTACTAATGACATATCAATTTCAATGTCACGAGCTTTGTCATTGTCTAAATCGAAGATCCTTACAATAGTCTTGTTATCTTGATGTAAGAACTCAATTTTGTTTCTGTCAGGAAAATCTAGTGCTGAATGATCTAAATGTCTCTTTTCAATGAGCTCTGCAATCTCTTCATCTTCAGGAACAATACAGATACAGCCAAATAGAGCAGTAGACCATAAGGTAGTAATGTTCTCAAGACTGATTTTTTGTGTTTCTAACTTTTTTAAGATCTTTAATCTTAACTGTTCATCATGTGGTTCAAAGTCAAGTACACCAATTTTTACCGGCTTATCTAAAGTCGTAGTAAAGAAACCGGTTAAAACACAATCTCGGTATTTTTTCTCTTCAGCTGTTAACTGATGAGTGTTCTTTTGGTATCGCATTTCCTCCATGCTTGCTAAAAAAGCATTGAATGTCTTGAGTTGCTCTTCAGACTTAATTAAGTGGGTAAGTCTTGCCGGATCTAAAATCAGATATTTCATATTATTTCCTTATGATTTGTGGTTGAATAATGTTGATGGTCTTGGAGTTACTTTGAATTTTTCAAAGTATCTGCTGCTGTCAAAATACACGCAGTACTGTCTTCCTAGAAGGTCTTTAAAAGTCTTTAGTGTAGTTCCCTCAAAGGCACTCTTTGCTAATCCTTGCAGGATAAAAGCTCGTCCTGCCATAACTTCTAAAGTTTCAAATTCCACATGCTGTTCTTTTTCATTTTCAGGCATTAAAGTTAAGTCTGTAAAACGAGTGCACAGTTCTATAGATGCTGTATCTGATACGTCAACACCTACTTCATTTTTGAGATAATAAAGATCAACATCAGATAAAAACATCTTTAGCTCCTGTAAAAAATTTTTCTCGCTTGATTACTGTAAGTCTTCGGGTAAGCCGATACCTTTAAAGTCTCTATCGCCTGCTTTTAAATGCTCTAGCTCTACTTCACAAGCTTTCTTATATAAAGGGTGTGCTTTTTCCTTCTCTTGGCAGGCAGGACAAATAAGCTGTGTATTGAAACGGCTCATGGTAAATTCATTGGTAATCGCACCACAACGATGGCAGTAACCTTTAAAATCGCTAAAAGACATTGTTAGTTCTCCTTTTTAATTAGTATGATAACATTATATCACAATAAGTAATATTTTTAAAATAGATTTTTGAGAGTTTATATTTTTAATAAAAATGCGATTTTAAATAAAAAAAGACCCACAGTTTCTACTCTGTAGGATCTTTTATTCTCTGTTTTAAGTGCCGTTGTGAACACCCAACATGGCTTACTGTTATTCTTTTTTACTCAAATTTACTTAGAGTTTAAATTGAGTAGCGGTAAAACACTTCCTCCGTTGCCGTTGTAGGTTACTACAGTCTGAGGAACGGTACCATTCCACTTTTCAGCAATATTCAGTTGAACTAGCTCAGGGTTTGCTTTTAATGCCTCAGCTTTTAACTTAATTGCGTCAGACTCAGCTTTAGCTCTTACTGAAATCTGATAAGCCTCAGCGTCAGCTTTGAGCTTGGTTGCCTTGTTAGCAGCTTCAGCTCTTGCTACCTGTTGCTGTGATTCAATCTCTATACGTTTTAATTCGTTACGTGCTTTCTCAATTTCCTGCTTTTTCTGAGCGGTCTGTTCAATGACATTCTCATAAGACTTGGAGAAGTTGATGTCCACAATCTGTACTGAAATCAGGTTAATTGGATACTTCTGTAACTGCTCTTTAATTTTCTGCTCTAAAGCAGTATCTAACTTTGCTCTGTCCTGCACAATGGTCTGAGCTGTAAACTGACCGAACAGTGCCTTTGAAGTTTGCTGAATGGTTGGAGATACTACAGTTTCAAATACAGAATTGTCATCTGATGTGCCGAAGTGACGGTAAACATCTTCAATACGTGTTGGATCATAGTTCCATGTAATTGAGATGGCATAAGACTCAATAATCTGCTGATCATTAGAATATGCAGACAGTACCTGCTCGTCACCACCTTTTATAGCGCCGAATACAGATTTTTGGACTCTTACAGAGTAACGCTTAACAGACTGCACAAAAGGTATCTTAAAGTGTAAGCCTGCGTCCCATGTAGAAGAAATCTCACCGAAGTTGGTTACTACAGCCTTTTCACCCTGATCAACAATGTAGACGTTCTTAAAGATGAAGAAAGCAGCAATGAACACTGCAACTGCTACAATTAAAACTTTCTTGGCATGTGCACTATCAATGTCTTTCATTTTCTTCTTGTCTAATTTTTCTTCAAAATCAAATTTCATGTTTTCTCTCCCTTAATCTCTAGTCATGCCATTTAAAAAGCTTCGATATTCAAGATTTTGTTTTCCAGTTTCCTTAATAGCCTCTAGGCAATCTTGTGTGCTTTCCATTACTTTGTTGCTTTTGACAGCGTGCCATTTTTCTTTACCAAATGGAACATCTGGGTAGATTGCAAATAATGGTGCAAGATTAACCCTGAATGCCAACTGATTTGCATAATTGCAAAAAGCATACAAAGTGAGCTTTTGAACTTCTTCTCTTTTTAAAAGTTTTAAACTGATTAAGCCTTTATTAGTGATTGCATAAGGAGGATGAGAAATGTTAATTTCCTTACCACCACTAAAAAGCGTATATTTCCTAAAACGGATCTCTTTTAAGGCACCTTGAGTACACAACTCTTCAAATGCTCTGATACATTCTTCAAAAGTATTTCTGGTGATTACCACTGTCAGATAGTCATGTTCAAGTGGAGACTCTGCAACATCAGTACAAAGTACAGTTACAATGTTGTAATCAAAACTTCCATCATGGTTAGGCTTACTTTTATCAATAGTGAATGTTTCAGTAAATGAGCCATCTCGATCTACATTGAAATCGCTATGAACTCTGAAAATTTTAGTTGTCATTACTATTTCTCCATTTATAAACTTCAACACACTTGTAAGTTAATCAAGATCAGAAATATCCACGTGGTTGCAATTTCTCCATTTATAAACATCACCTCGCTTGTAAGAGTCATCTTTAAAGCCTAAGTAGCCATTTTCTTTACCTTTAATAGCGTTGATTTCTAACATCACATCAAGATAGTCATCGTCATGATAAAATGGAACTCCTGCCTTTCTAAAAACCCACTCATTTTCCAGTTGATCGTAGTCAAAAATAGGCTCTAAATCATGAAAAATGCTGTGATTGTTGGAGTACTCACATAGCTCATCAAGACTTAAACAGGTATCAGAATTTATATCAATGAGTCTTTCTTTTGAAAGATCATCGAACTTATGTTCTGAATAGAGTGTTCCTTTATTAACGTCCTGAGCAAACAGACATTCAAGTCCGCCACTCATAACGGTAACTTTGCCAATGTTCTGCCCCTCAAAGATTCCATCTGTGCACTGTCCCTGAATTTCCTCGAAACATTCCAGTGTGGTATTTCTCGAAATCATTACGGTCACATACGCATGAGAGTTGTTAACGTCCGCACATAAAACATTGATTAAGCGTAAATCAAAGCATCCATCTTGGTTATACCCACTAATATTATCTGTGTAGCTATTACGGAAGCTCTCATTTATCCTAAGTTCAGAAGCATCAGAGTAAATTTCTTTACACTTTCTGTCAGGTTCAAAATATTTATATCTTGGCAGTCCATAGACTTTAAACACTCTTGTTACCATAAGTTCATTCCTTATTTTTTTTAAGCTTCGTTCTCAATTCTTCATTTTCTACAGTGAGCTCATCAACTTTACGCTGTAAACTTTCTACAAGTCTTTGGGTGACGGTCCTGTAGTTCTCATAACTTACATTGAACTCTTTATTGAGCATTTCAATTTGCTCTAATGGGGTTAGTTTGGACAGGTCAAAAAGCATATTTTTCTCGTCACGCTCTTTGATTTCCTTTAAAAACTTGTAAACTGTAGTAAAGGAACCTTCGCCTAGTTCGTCCATAACTCTCTGATTGGTGATTTTTACACCTTGATCTTTTAACTTTAAATAAACTTCAAGTACCCTCTGATAAGTAACCTTAACTCTCATACGTTCTCCTTATAGATATGAAATAAATTGCACTGTCACATAAGTTATCCTAAATTTATCACGAATTAAACAGATAAGTCCGCACCTTTGAGCACGGACTTTTATATTTAAACTCCTTAAATTAAGCTGTTAGTGGATCATTAACGAACTCTAAGAAACCCTGATGTGGCTCCTGTTCAGAATTGGTATCATTTTCAGGCTTTACTGCTTTTGATGCTTTTTTTGTAGTCTTTCTTGTTTTCTTAACTTTGACAATTTCAGTAACAGCGGGCTCTATCTTAACAGTGTCAGTAATTACTACAGGATCAGCAATTTTGCTTTTTCTTACGTAATTATTACCGAAAATATCTTTTGTCAGTCTGTCGATGTAGTCATACTCTACCTTAACAAGTCTTGAACTAAAGCCCATTTCTACTGCGTCATAGATTGAAATATCTATGGTTGCAAACAGATGAGCAATACGTAACAGTGTACGTGTAGAGAATGGAGTGCTAATTCCTACAGTTTCAGCACCGTCACTTACTTTTCTAATCTGTGATGCAAGCTCACATAAGTGCTTTACTTCAAGCTCTGTCAGATTAGGATTTGCCTTTTTAATGATAGAAATCTCATTTTCTTGTGAGGTATAGGTGCACTCAATGAAACGCCAACGATCTAAGAATGCTTTGTTTAAAATTCTTGCACCATTATAAAAGCCAGTTTCATCACCGTTGCCTTTGGTGTTACCGGTAGCAATTACTCTGAAATTCTTATGAGGTTTAATAACTTCACCATGATTTTGTACGATTACTAAAGGCTTGCCCTCCAAAACATCATTTAAAGCTGATAATTCACCGGCACCAATCATATCAATCTCATTGATTAAGAGAATTTCACCTTTTAGCATTGCGTTAGTTAATGCACCATACTCAAATGATAGTGAGCCGTTCTTTAATACTGGGTGACCGATTAAGTCCTGAATTTCAGTCTTGTTTGACACGGTGATTGACTGCACTGGATAATTCAAACGTGATGCAATCTGTAAAATTAAAGAAGTCTTACCACAACCAGAAGCACCTGATAAGAACAGGCAATCATGGCTAGGATCAGCTAAGAATAACAGTACCTGATTTAAAATCTTTTCGTCAAAGACATAGTTTGAATTTAGTTCTGGTACAAATAAAGGATCAGTGTGTTCAGGTAATGCCATTGCATTTAAGAAGATCTTGTTTACGTTAAAAGTCTTGCATAAATCAGCGTTAGATAAAATTGAAGTAGTCATATCATTGTTTCCTTGTAAATCAAATACTATTAAGAACGTTCCCCTTTGTTCTTAACATGATAATATTATATCATAAATATTACTATATAACACTATATATTTTTATTTATCTACTACTTTTTTTATTTTCCACTACATATTTTTATAAATACATACATATATATAAACTTATATAATAGCCTTTATAAGAGCTTTTATAAAAGTTCAGGCAAAAAAAGCCCCTCAATTGAGGGGCAATAATCAAAGATACAAGAATGATATTTTTATATCATGCTACATTCTGAAATGCGAACTGTTTTTTGAAAAGTTCTGTAAAGGCTCTGTTTAGTTCAGAAGCATCTTTAAGTACGGTTACATTTTCAGGGTGCTTTTCAAACAGTTTTGAAATCAATTCAGAACGAATAGAAATGCCGTAGACTTCCACTCCGTTTTGCTCCAAAGCATTCATTGCTGTTAGTACATTTGTTACACTATCTGGCATTCCGTCAGTGATAATGAAGATCATGTTTCGGTTACAATTAACCTTTTTTAAATCTTCTAAGGCTTTATATAAACATTGAGCAAGTGGAGTTCTTCCACGTGGTTTCTGATCGAAAAATGGAGCAAATTTGCTAGCTCTCTCTCCAAACTTCAAAGCTGTTTCGTATTCAGTGCAATCGCCTGGGAAATAGTGAACAGCATTCTCAATACCATCTATACCCTCCAAAGCTAAGGCGATATTTAAAGCACATAAATTAGCTTCATGTGCACGTGTTTGCTCTAAGCCGTCTTTTGTAAGCATTGAGCTAGATACATCAACTAGGATTTGTACAGAGGTAGAAAAGCCCTCATTTACAGTCTTTTTGTCAAAAATCCTGTATTCGCCCATGTTGATATTCTGTGCTTTGTAAATATTGAGTTTGCGACCCTGATAGCTTCCGCCATTGAAGAAATCAACATAAGCATTTACCTTGGTTCTAATCAAGCTTCGTAATGCAAAATTCTGATTTGCAAATTTGATAAAGTCATCACGTCCTGAAGTAGGTCTTGCATCAACAAACAGACCAAAGTCGTCACATGATGATGAACTTTGACCTTCACCGTTCTCTTCCATGATCTGCTCACCTGTTTTTACTACGGTTGCACGATTACCAAGGTTTCTGCTTGCAAGATTAATCATTCTTGCTAACTGTTTAACTAACTCTTTTTGTTTAGGATCAGATTTACAGTCAAACTCGCTACTCTCTTCTAATTTTTGGACTAAGTTCTGTTCGCTACTTAGAGTTTTAAGGTGTAATTTCTGATTATCCTTACCAAAGTCAAAATTATATATGTAGTCAAGGATTTTTTTTACAATACTTCCAACGTCCTTAGTGCTTTTTGCCTGTGCTGTGCTTGCTGTTAATTTTGCAATCTGATTTAGATATTTAAAGTGTCTGCTCTTAATCTCGTGAAAAAATACAACAGCGTATGAACGTGCAAAATCGAACTTTTGACACTTGGTGTAACCGTAAAAATGAATAAAATTCAAAATTAAATAAAGTAAAGGTGTTTTCTTTAATTCATTAGGTTCTAACAGTGTTTTAAGATCATCTTTTTGACTTTCTAATAATAGCTGTAAGTTCTCATACACACCGATAAAATCATGTGAGATTAAAGTTTCAATACGATGATCTTCTAAGATGTTTAACAGCTCTTTCTTTAAGAAAATTTCCTCACTACCATTTAAAAATTTTTTAAGATAAAAAAAGTCTGTGTATTTTACATGTGCACTTTCATGTGCTAAATAGCCATAAGCTAAACGACCTTTTAAAGGATCGGTAATATCCATTCTTGGAATAGTGATAGTCTTACCTTTAGTGTATGCAGTTGTGCCTTGCATACGAACCTTAATACCGAATGCGTCAGCATAGTTCTTAATGAGTAAAGGCATTGGAGTATTTTTAAGATTTAGCATAATCATAACCTCGTTGTATCTTTGTATGATAATATTATATCATATTATGATATTTTATTACAACGAATTTGTAATAATTTTTATGATTATGTAATGTATGAAATGGCTTAGAATAAGGTTTGCTGTGAGAATTTTAGATTTTTACATGGTAACATTAAAAGAAAATTTAATATCATTACATGATAATATTACGGTGTATCATGAACACCGCATGTACAACGAGAAAATTCACACCAGCACATATAAAGACCATCAGGCATTTTCTTATAGAATGAATAAGTTACGCCCTCTTCATCGTTTAACAGTTTTCGTTCAAAACTGTTGCCTAGAATAAATCTTGTCACAGGATAATTGTCTAAATTGATACCGGTGTATTTCTGCAATAATCCACTATCCTGAAGATAACGTGTGCCACATAGAGCACCGACAATTATTGCAGTGTAACCTGTAAGCTTTATGAATCTGTGTATGACTGGTGACATAATTTTACAGAATATTGATAATTGTAACTGGAGCTTATTTATTTTCAGCTTTTTTAATCATTTCTCTCTTTTTCTTTAATATTCTATAAATCTTTCGTAATGGGAAAAAATATGATTCAAACAACAAAGAAATGAAAGCTAAAAATGCTAAAACAGCATTATTTTCTGTAGGCAGAAGAAAATTAGGAAAGGCTTGGGTTAAATGAGAGTGAAATAAAATCCGTGTAAACCCAATTAAGTCTGATATTATTTTATGACT
>OJML01000042.1_pt1 | contig 74551 bp, 64 predicted proteins | sample 1597221 | NCBI WGS metagenome assembly OJML01 (sample SAMEA2452123, study PRJEB22498) | human gut metagenome | biome: human feces; feature: human gut; material: feces | place: Australia | collected 2012 | reverse complement strand
AAAAAAAAATAAAACAACCCTTTTAGAAAGAAGTCCTGCGGACGGCTTACTTTTTTCCCGCTTTTGACTAATGGGGCCACCCTGTTTTGGCAATGTCGCACCCAACAAAACAACACCCATAAATAAAACAAAGGCCATTATAAAAATTGGGGTCATTCCCGAGGGTTTGGTGAGTATATTCTTCCTTCGTCATCCCCGAAAGTTTCTGTCGGGGATCTGTTGTTATTAAATAAAGCAACAATAGTATAAAAACAGATTCCCGACTACGACACTCGGGAATGACAGCCACCGCAACGACAGTTCCCCGAACCCTGCGCGCCGCCAAACCCTCGGGGATGAGAACCCCTAGTAGGGGCCAAAAGGCCCAACAAGGGCTAGGCCCTTTTTATCCCCTACGGCGGGCCATTTGACCCTGGCAGGGAAATATTAAAAAACCTATTCTATAATATATGACAAAAAAACTATTATCTTGGGCCGCTTTTATGAAAAAGGAACTTACCCGCCCGTTAGAAATATCCGCCCCGGTAAGCGTGCAGGAAAGTATTGTCTATTTGAACGCAGAAGAAGCCGCCTATGTGGATATGCAGATACGCGTACTCCTCCAAGAACAACGCAAAGAAACCCAGCGCAAACGCAAATTAGGGATTCCCCCTCCGCCCACTCCGGGCAGTATTTCCTACGCGGTCTATTATTAAATTTTCCTATATATGAAAAACCCCCGGCTCCACATAGAACCCGGGGGTGTTTTATATTCCTAAAAAACCGTTATTTGGTTTTTTTGAGTCCTTCTACAATGCGCGGCAAGATTTGGTGCGCATCACCGACGAACCCGTATTTGCAAACATTGAAAATCGGCGCGTTCGCATCTTTATTGATACCGATAATCACGTCGCTGTGTTCCATACCCACAATATGCTGTACCGCGCCGGAAATACCGCACGCCACATATAATTTGGCAGAAACCGTTACACCGCTTTGACCGATTTGCTGGTCTTTGGGTTTAAGCCCCAAGTCAATCGCCGCGCGGGAAGCGCCGACCGTACCGCCCAGTTCGCTGGCCAAAGTTTCCAAAAGGTCAAAACCTTCTTGGTTTTTCATACCGCGGCCACCGGCGATAACCACTTCGGCTTCGTCCAATTTCATACCTGCGGCGGGCGGATCCATATGCGTATTGATAATGCGCACTTTGGCAGCCTCGGCAGGCAGGGCAATGGCTTCGCTGACCACTTGGGCCATTTTGCCGGGGGTGGTAACAACTTTTTTGAACACGTTGGGGCGGACGGTGGACATTTGCGGACGATAGTCCGGGCATTTAATGTCGGCCATAATATTTCCGCCGAAAGCAGGGCGGGTTTGAATCAAGTTTCCGTCCTTAATGGAAAGCCCCGTGCAGTCCGCCGTCAAACCGACAAACAGTTCTGACGAAATACGCGGAGACAAATCACGCCCGATATAAGTGGACGGATAGAGCACCACGCTGGGGTTATACTTTTTAATCAGCGTAACCATTGCGTTGGCATAAGCCGCGGTATTATAGTTATGATAGGCCGGGCTGCTGACCGCATAAATTTTATCCGTACCGTATTGGGAAAGTTCGGCAAAGTATTTTTCCACACCTTCGCCAATGACTACGGCGCAAAGTTCCTCGCCCAACTGGTTCGCCAATTCGCGGCCCTTGGATAAAAGTTCAAAACCCACCGGGCGGACTTTTTGGTTGTGTCCGTCATCGGCAATTTCAATAAACACCCATACGCCTTTGTAGGCGGAAAGGTCTTTCTTGGCCGCACCCGTTGCCGGCAAGGATAAGGCTTTCACCGGGCAGGCGCTTACGCACGCACCGCACATCGTACAGGCATTGTTGGCAACCGCCTTGCGGTTCACCAAGGAGAGCGCTCCAAAAGGACAGGTGGCTACACATTTGCCGCAGCCTACGCATTTTTCCGAAATTTGAATCATTTGATTACACTCTCCTTTTTCAAAATCTCTACAAACTTATCGGCAAGTTCCACGGCAGAGCCGGAGAACATTTCGCCTTTCTGTCTGGCCGGCGGCGGGAAGATTCGGTCCACACGGGTAGGAGAGCCTTCCAACCCCAATTTGTGCGGGTCGGCATTTACATCTTTTTCCGTCCAAACGTGAATCACTTTATCCTGCGCTTTGTGCGCGGCCATAAAGGAAGGATATTTCGCCACATAGTCGTGCGGCATAGTCATCGTAACCAAAGCAGGCAGGTCGGCTTCCAAAATCTGGTGGCCGCCTTCAATAAGTTTTTTGACGACAATTTGGTTGCCGCTTGCGTCAATGCTTTCGCAGAACGTAATTTGCGGGATACCCAAATGGAAGGCGATACCGGGGCCGGTTTGGGCCGTATCACCGTCAATGGCCATCTGCCCGCAGAGAATCAAATCATACTGGCCGATATGGCGCACCGCCATAGCAAGCGCATAAGACGTCGCCCAAGTATCAGAACCGGCAAAGGCGCGGCTGGACAACAAAACACCTTCGTCCGCACCCAAAGCCAACGCCAAGCGAAGCACTGCCGTAGCCTGTTGGGGGCCCATAGAAAGCACGGTTACTTTGGCACCTGTTTTGGCTTTAATCGCCAAGGCTTTTTCCAAAGCGTAGTGGTCGTACGGATTTAAAATGCTGGGAACGCCCGCACGGATAAGCGTACCGGTTTTCGGGTCCACCTTTACTTGGGTGGAATCGGGAACTTGTTTAATGCAAACAATGATATTCATAAGTATCCTATTTTTTGAAAACTTCTCTAAGTTTAGCGGACACTACGTCCATATCGTCAATCAGGCCGAGCATTTTTTCTTCAATGCCGACCAAGTTGACGGCTTGGCTGAGTTCAGCCGCATTAAGCGCCGGGCAAGTGCCCAAGATGAGGCGCATACCATCCGTAGCGGTTTTGAATGCGCTCTGGCGGGCATTTACGCGGGCCATCGTGCTAAGCGTATTGATATCAAAGCGGCTGCCTTCGGTTACTACCTTGTTGGCGCATTGGCGCGTAAACACGGCGGCTACTTCCATTTCGCTAATTAGGTCGCCAAGCATAAAGGTTACATACTGGTGGCGCGTAAGTTTATTCATACGGCAATCGTCCAGTACGCGGGCCAACGCTCTAAAACCCAAGGCCACGCTGTCGGCGCCCACATTGGGGTTCTGGGCGTGGATAGCATCAAACTCTGCGGCTTGGTTCAAATAATATTGTCCGCGGCTCTTTAAATGTTCCTGCCAGCGTCCGCGGAAAATCGTCATTTCCAACACTTCGCTGGTGCCTTCGTAAATACAGGTAATTTTTACGTCGCGTTTAATTTTTTCTACCGCAAATTCTTTGGTATAACCGAAGCCGCCCATCGCTTGGATAGAGTCTTCGGCTGCCTTATTGCCCGATTCGGTGGCATACAATTTGGCGATAGCGCCCTCGGTGGCTAAACCGTGGTTGTTTACTTCCAACTGTTTGGCCGTCCAGTCAATGTAAGCACGCGCGGCTTCAAAACGGACATAGTGCGGGGTAATGAGTTTTAACATAAAACCCTGCTTTTGGGCCAACGGGCCGCCCGCCTGAATGCGCTGTTGGGCATATTGCAAAGCAGTTTCCACCGCTTCTTCGCCGCCGCCCAAGCCGAAAGCCGCTACCATTAAGCGCGTATAACCGAACACGGCCTGCGCTTGCAGGAAGCCTTGGCCTTCCTTCAAACCGATTAGATTTTCGGCCGGGACATAAACATCATCAAATGCTAAGCCCGCCGTATTGGACAAGCGGATACCGTGCTTATCTTCGTGTACGTCCTGGGTAAAGCCCGGGGTGCCCTTTTCTACAATAAACCAACTCGGGCCGCCCGGAGCCAAGGCGAGTACCGTGTAAATATCGGCCACACCGCCGTTAGAAATCCACATCTTGCTGCCGGTAATTTTGTAACCCACGACCTTACCGTCTTTGATGACGTGTTCGGCACGGGTACGCAAGGAAACAAGGTCAGAGCCTGCATCGGCTTCCGTGGCGCCATAGGCCACAAGTTTATTTTCCTGTGCGATTTTTTTGAACCATTTGGCTTTTTGTTCCGGGGTACCGCCGACGTTAATCGGGTCGCTGCCCAGGAAGGTGGCGAAAACACCAGTGGCGATGCCCAAGTCAATGCGGGCTAATTGTTCGCACACGCGGTAAATCTCGGTGGTTTGTCCGCCGAGTCCGCCATATTCTTCGGGAATAAGCAAAAGATGCACACCCAGCACATCGTGGTCGTACATCTCTTTCAAAATGTCTAACGGAATTTCGTTTTTGGCGTCATGCTCCCGGATGAGATTAAAGGAAATCCGGTTTTTAGCATATTGCTTCAAACTGTCTAACATCAGGTTTCTGGTTGTCAGGTCGTTTTTTGCCATGTTTGGGGTCTCCAAAATACAATATAGATATATGATACCAATTTTTGAGTTGATGCGCATTTTTCGGGCATAAAAAAGCCGCGCTCAATTTAGTTAGAGGCGGCTGTTAACCATCTTATATTTTTTCGTACGTCCAATCTGCATCCGTAAGACGGGTACTTTTTACAGCATCACAGAGAGCCTTCCACCGCGTGGAATCATAGTCGCACTCCGCTCTGTTTCCGCCTGCCGTTCCAAAATCCCACAAATAGAGGGTAGAGTTGCTTTTTTTATCATAAATATAGGTATATTGATAGCCATAAGTGTTGTTTGACCAACTATACATAACTTCAAACTTATTTCCAACATTATCGGAATCACTACTTTCCGCAGGATAAATATTTCCCATAACGGCATCACGCCCCGCCAGTTCAGCCCAACCACTTCCGCCATTACCGGCCAATTTATACTCATCCCGCGCCGTATCATACGCCTTCAAAGCCACTAATAACTGTGCCGCATCCGCTTTGCCAACCGACCTTTGATACTGCGGCAACGCAACCGCGGATAAAATACCGATAATAAGCACTACAACCAACAATTCAATTAACGTAAACCCTTTTTTCATAAAAACTCCTCAGCAATTTGATTTAAAGGCTGATTAATAGGATAATAATTCTTTGCCAGAAATTCAACCCTTACAGGGTATTGTATCAAAAAAAACGAGTCAAGGCCTCCGTGTTCCCCCCTAAAATCCGTTCCCTTATTTATACCCGCCCTTCGTCCTGCTTATAAAAAGCGTCCGCCGTTGCCGTTTGTGCAGGCCTTAACCCGTTTATAAAATCTGTTCCGTACGGAAAAAGCATTTTATTTGTTTGAGCCACAGGCGAGTTGTAAAATGCGCCGTGCGGAACTGGATTTTATGGGTGCGGTCTGCGAGTTTTTTGTTTACTTTTTGGCGACCCAAAAAGTAAAAAGAAAAAATATGTATAATAACTTTATGAATTGTATTTTTTGCGGCATTGCCGACGGCTCTATTAAAAGCCAACTGATTTACGAAGATGACGACGTGGTGGCATTTAAAGATTTAAACCCCCAGGCTCCGACTCATCTTTTGATTATTCCCCGCAAGCACATTGCGCGCTTGTCGGAAGCGGACGAAAAGGACGCCTTGCTGTTGGGCAAAATCTTGCTGGTCGCCAAAAAACTGGCCAAGCAGTTTGATTTAAAGGACTTCCGCCTGGTAACCAATAACGGTAAAGGCGCGGGGCAAAGCGTGGACCATTTACACTTTCACTTAATGGCCGGCAGACGTTTTTTATGGCCCGCTGGCTGAAAAAACGTAAAATTTAAGAAAAATAAGGTATAATATACATAAGGTATAAAATACCGTTTTTATTTTTGTCTATTAACCGTAGAAGGTGGTGAAAAAGTAATGGTTTTCGTAAAAGTAAGAGATGCCGAACATCTTGAAGAAGCCCTTAAACGCTTTAAAAGAGAATGCGAAAAGAACGGCATTTTGAAAGAAATCAAAAGACGCGAAACGTATATGCCTCCGAGCGTAAAAAGAAAAATCAAATCGCAGGAAGCCCAACGCCGCGCCCGCCGCACCAAACGCAGACGTTTTTAATTAAAGTAACACCACAGGCAATAGTCCTTTACGCAAGTATCGGACTATTGCCTTATTTGCCTTTAACTTTAATCTAAAACAGGCGGCACCGTGAATAATAACCTCACAGAACAAATTAAGGACAGGTTGGACATTGTAGAATTTATCCGGCAATACGTTCCGGGCCTTAAACGCTCGGGTAAAACCTACAAAGCCTGCTGTCCGTTTCATAAAGAAAAGACCCCTTCCTTCACTTGCAACAGCGAAAAGGGGTTGTTCTATTGTTTCGGCTGCCAGGCAGGCGGGGATATTTTTGATTTTTTGATGAAGATTGAAAATTTATCCTTTAACGAAGCACTTGAAAAATTGGCCGGGCAAGCCGGCTTGGAATACAAGCCTATGCGCCCTTTAACAGGCGAGGAAATCCGGCGCGCCACGTTGCGCAAGTTGTTGGACTTTGCAAAAGCGTTCTTTCATAAAAATTTAATGTCGGCTAACGGCGATTTCGCGCGCGCGTATGTGAAAGAGCGCAATTTGACCAAAGAAACCTGTCAAAAGTTTGAGTTGGGCTTTGCTAAAAATGACCCCACCGCCTTGGCCAAAGAAGCCCGCGCCGCGGGGTTTACGGATCAAGATTTAAAAGAGGCGGGGCTTTGTGTGTTAACCGCCTACGGGCCGCGGGATTATTACCGCAGCCGCCTGATGTTCCCCATTATCAACCAGCGGGGCGACACGGTGGGTTTCGGCGGACGCATTTTGGGTGAAGGCGAACCCAAATATTTAAACTCGCCCGAAACGGTTTTATTTACCAAAAGCCAGGTCTTATATGGGCTCAATTTCGCAGGCCCCGAAATCCGCAAAGCCGGGAAAGCCGTACTTCTGGAAGGATATATGGACGTTATCGCTTGCCACCAGGCGGGTGCGGGTTATACCGTAGCCCCTTTGGGCACCAGTTTGACCGAGGAACACGCCCGGCTGTTAAGGCGTTATACGGACACGGTAATTGTCCTGTTTGACCCGGACTCCGCCGGAATCAAAGCCGCTTTGCGCGGCGGGCTTATTTTGATTGAGCGCGGACTCTTTGTAAAAGTAGCCTCGCTGCCGGACGGATTGGACCCGGACGAATATATAGCCAAGTACGGAAAAGAAAATTTTGAAGAAATTTTAAATAACGCCCAAGATTTAATTGCGTTTCACACCCGGTTATTGCTCTCCCAATGTGAGCAACCTCTCCAAGCACAGGACAAAACACGCTTGGTATCCGAATTAGCGGAAACGATTTCCAAACAGCCGGATGAAATCGTCCGGCGCGAGTGGGCCAAATATGTGGCCGAACATTTGGGCGTAGATGAAGAATTGGTAATGGAACGGCTGCGGGAAGTGTCTTATGCACCCGCTCCGCGTTTCCGCCGCCAGCAAGCGGTATTGGAAAATGCCATTGCCACTCCGGCAGAAGAAGATTTGTTGTCGTGGATTTTAAAGAGTCCGGCTCATTTGGTTTTATGCTCCGAACTCTCGCGGGAAGATTTTTCCACCCCCGCCGCCTGGAACTTGTTTGAAACATTGGTCCGGGCGCATATGGAACATCCGCAGGCACCAGATTTGGCCCAGGAAGCGGCTAAATTGGTCCCTGCGCAAAAGAGTGAATTTGTAAAGTTGGCCCTTTTACAAACGCCGGAAGATTTTGACCCGGCGCGCGACATTGCCGCCTGTGCGGCTAAATTGCAGCAAAGCGGCCTGCATAAACAATTACAAGCGGTCCGCCGCCAGATGAAGCAACTTGGCGCAGGAAATGTACCGCCGGAAGTTTTTAAAAAATATATAGAATTGCAAAACAAATTAAAAAAATATCGCAGTTGAGGAAATTATGGCATCGGGAAATAAAGCGCTGAAAGATTTAGTAGAAGAAGGCAAAGAAAGCGGGTTCTTATCGTTGGAAGATTTGAACCGCTCTATCGCCGCGTCGGATATGAGCGCGGAAGACATTGACGGCGTGATGGGCACGCTGGACGATTTGGGCATTCAGGTAGTGGACCAAAAAAAATTCAAGTCCGTCTCCGCCGCCGATAAAGAGGCATTAAGCGAAGATTGGTCCTCCGCCAGCCCGGACATTTCCAACTCTATCCGGATGTATTTGTCCGAAATGGGTAAAGTACCGCTTTTGTCGCGCGACGAAGAAATCACACTCGCACGCAATATCCGCGAACGCGAAAAGGAACTGCGAAAATTGGTGTTGGAATCGCCTATCACGATGCGCGAAATTTGCAACTGGGAAGAATTGGTGGACCAAGAAGAAATGACCACCAAGGAATTGATGCCCCGCGGCAAACGCACGACACGCGAACTAAACAATATGCGCAAAAAACTTAAAGATGCGGCGCAGTTTATTGGCAAGCGTGAGCAGGAAATTACCAAATTAATGAAGGAACTGCGCGAGGGCAACCTGACCGACAAAAAACGCAATAACGCCATTGAAAAACTGGAAGCCAAGCAAAAAGAAGTCGTGCAGACCATTACCAAATTAAATTTGAACCAAAACAAAATCAAACGTCTGACCAACAAAATCAAAAACTTAGCCGACCGTTTGACCGAAACCCGCAACGATATGCAACGCTTTGACGATTACTTCGGCAAATACGAGGACGTCAAAAAACTGGTTACTAAATTTAAAGCGGGCAAAATGACGGAAAAGGAATTTAAAAAAGCCACCAAATTTACGTTACCGGAGTTAGAACGCGCCTTATCAAACATTGAAGACGTCCAGCGCCGCCACGCGCAAATGGTGGATATGCTCCCGATGACGGAAAAGGAGTTTTTGTCCTTTAACGACCGTATCGTGTTTTTTGAGGATATGATTTTGCAGGACAAATTAAAATTAATCAAAGCCAACCTGCGTTTGGTGGTTTCTATTGCCAAAAAGCACGTCAATTCCAACCTGGAACTCTCCGACCTAATTCAAGAGGGTGGCTTGGGCTTAATGAAAGCCGTGGAAAAATTTGAATACAAACGCGGTTTTAAATTCTCCACCTATGCTACCTGGTGGATTCGCCAGAGTATCAACCGCGCCATTGCCGACCAGGCCAATACAATCCGTATTCCCGTGCATATGAAGGAATTAGTTTCCAAACTGACTAAGGTTACTAACAAATTCCGCCAGGAACACGGCCGTGAGCCAACCTTGGAAGATTATTCCAAAACACTCCGCCTGTCTGTGGAAAAGGTAAAAAGCGTGCTAAAAATTATGCAGGACCCGATTTCCCTTTCTACCCCAATTGGCGAGGATGAGGATTCCAACTTGGAAGACTTTATTGAAGATAAGAACGGGCCAAACCCCACCAGTGCGGCAGTAGACTTTTTGCGCAAGCAGGAAGTGGCGGATGTATTGGCAACGCTTTCGGAACGAGAGGCCAAAATTATCAGCCTGCGTTTTGGAATTGACTCCGGCTATCCGCGCACCTTGGAAGAAGTGGGTAAAATGTTTAATGTTACGCGCGAACGCGTGCGCCAGATTGAAGCCAAGGCTATCCGCAAACTGCGCCACCCCAGCCGTACCAAAATGTTAAAGGATTACCAAGAATAATCTTTTGCACTAAATCGCACAGCCCCGCGTTTTTGATTTACGCGGGGCTGTTTTTTACTATTAAATCAAGGAACGGGCAACCTGCTATTCTCCGGCAACAGGCATATTGCCTTCTACATATCTATCATAAAAGGTTAATAATAACTTTTCCACACGCTCCTGCTGCGCTCGTTCGGCGGCTTGCTGCGCTTTGCGTTGCAACAACGCCTCTTGCGGAGAGGCGGGCTCTTTTTCCGGCTCAGATTTTTTTCCAAACACCTGCCGCCCTTTTATTACAAACATCCCCGAGGAAAAACCAAATTCAAAAATTCCATCCGGCCCTTTATAAACCAAAATTTTTTCGTCCTTGCCTTCAAAATAATTTAACCAAATACTTTTTCCCTTGGGAGAGGAATAGGCCAAGGTTACAATATGCACCTTCTTATGCGGGAAGTAATCTTCCCACAAGGCCACATTGGCCGCCTCTTTTGTGGCCACACACCGCTTGCGCTCATACATATAAGAGCAATACATTTCTTCGCCCTTATCACTTTTCCCATAAAGCAACCGGCCCGATTTATCCGTTTCCTCCGGTGTAAAAACAGTTTGTATATCAAACGAATAATCCTTGGCATCAGGGAAATACTGCGTGTTTTGCAACATTCCTTCTTTGCCAAAGGTCATCACCACCACATTGGGAGGTATTACCTCTACGGCATATTTATCGTTGCTGGTGGGGCGGCCCTGTACATATCTGTATGTGCGTTTAGGACAAAAACTGCGCCATCCGTCCTTACCGCCGCGCGCCTTGCCATATACACCAACATCTAACAAGTTGATAAACCCGTCCGCTTCATCACACGAAAATTTTATCCCCGCCTTGGCAACTGACATTATCCCTTTACTGCTGTCCGGCGTGTGATATGCCATAGAGGAGTTGATGCGCCCATAGGGATACTGGTCCGCAAAGCCAAGTGTATGCCCTAACTCGTGCGACAATAATTTATCGTTCCCCCCTTGTGCCCAGTTTGCGAGGCCTTTTTTAGGTGAAAAATACATTTTGTAGGGTCTGGATGCTACATCCACACACGCCAGGGCCGAAGAAGTCTTACATACCGTTTTCATTTGATTAGCGGGAATAACAAAAAAATTAATATCCGGCCGGGGGCAGTCCTTGCGCACAACTACTTGGGTTTGCAAAGTGGGGAGTAAATCTTTAAATTCGTCCTCTCGTCCGGCTTGCCGTACGGTTTTTAGCGTAAAATCAAACCACTCCTGATAACTTTGGCGCAACATTTCCAAGTATTCTTCCTCAGTGCGCGTTTCGTTAGAACGGAAATTTTGCACCGACACGCAAACCGGCTCACCCGACACTATCTTACGCAGCAAGGCAGACGGGGCGCTCGGATTATCTATATTTTCCGCACCCGGCAAAAAGCCAAAAGGGGCGCTCCACCCCAAAGGGGTTACAAATAAAGCAAAAAGCAAGATAAAAAAGGTTTTCATATATTTTATACTATAATCTTTTTGCTAGAATTTTCAAGAAAATTTACGGCAAACGATACCGGCGCAAGCCACCGTTTTCAAATACTTTTGTACCGCCAAAAATTTGTACGCAATAACTGCCACTCTCTTTGGAATAGACTATCCCTGTGTTTTTGCGCTCTCCGCAAAACAATGTGCCATTTTCTCCACCGCTACCACCAGACAAACCAATCGTCCACCCCGCCCCTTTATATTCGCCTGAAATACGCCCTAAATAAATAGCACAATTTCCCATTCCATCGTTATAGATTTGTAATGACCAATTTTCATTTGCTCTGGTATCATGTCCCAAAGTAAGCCATTTGGTTGTCCCCGTCCACGGAACGCTGAGGTCCAACTCGTCAAATGAGGTAGCATACGAGCCATTTGCCATATAATAGGCTTCCTGTGCAGCGTATAAAGATTTTAAAATTGCCAAAGACTGTGTGGCGCGGCTTTTTTCCACAGCCTTATTATATTGCGGCATCGCTACCGACGCTAAAATGCCGATAATCAGAACAACAACCAATAATTCTATTAATGTAAAGCCGGCCATACCTTTTCGCAAGGACCCTTTTTCCACTTTCCATAATAAGCGGCCTAATCGCCCCGTATTCGCTTTTTTCATCACTACCTCTCTTTTTGGTAAATTTTGAGTATACTCAAAATTTACCAAAAAAAAAAACGATTCAAGCCCTTCTACACTTTGCAAGCCACCAATCAACAATTTTTACTATTTTCCACCCCTCAACACATAGTCTTTTTTCCCAAGCAGATAAGGCAACGGCCTAATTGCTATAATTTAAATATGCCCGCACCAGATGCTAACATTATTTTAACCGATGAATTTAAGGACGCTTTATCCTTGCTGGAAGCCAAACCGTCCGTTATGCCGCTTATCTTTATCACGGGACGTGCGGGCACGGGTAAAACCACCCTGTTGCGTTATTTTGCCAGGCACACCGCACAAAACGCAGTTGTTCTGGCTACCACCGGCCTTGCGGCCATTAATATACACGGACAGACAGTACACTCTTTTTTCCATTTAAAACCCGGCAACCTGTTAGACAAAAGCAACCTCAAACGATTGCCGCGCAAAACAGTAGATGCCGTAGATACCATTATTATTGACGAAGCCTCTATGCTCCGGGCCGATTTATTAGATGCGATAGACTATATTTTGCAAATTTCCACGCATACAGAAGAACCTTTCGGCGGTAAAAAAATTGTTTTATTCGGTGATTTATTCCAGTTGCCGCCGGTAGAAGAATCCAGCACGGGCGGGCTATTTGATTATTTCCGCCAAATTTACAAAAGTCCGTATTTTTTTGAAGCACAAGTCTTACGCCGTTTGCCTACGGAAGTATTTGAATTGCGCCGCATTTTCCGCCAAAAGGCCGACCCGGATTATGCCAATTTACTCAATTTAATCCGCGAGGGCAACGTAACCCAACCGCAATTAGACAGCCTGCTCAACGCGCGCAAAACCTTTGAATTGCCGGAAAATTTTGAAAACAGCATTATTTTAGCCCCCACAAACCGCGATGCCGCTTGGCGTAATGTACATTATTTATCCTTACTCCCCGGCAAGGAATTTTCCTACGAAGCCACCGCGGATGACTCTTTCGGCAAGGCGACGCCCGCAGATAAAACGCTCCACTTAAAAAAGGGTGCTAAAATTATGATGCTCGTTAATGATGATAACTGGGTAAACGGAGATATCGGCACCGTATATGATTTAGGGCCGGACTTTATACAGGTGGAATTGAAAGGGTGTGTGTATCAAGTGGAACCGCACGTCTGGGAAGATGTGCGCTATGAATTTAACGCACTTACACAAAAGTTGCAACCCAAAGTAAAAGGGTTTTTTAAGCAATATCCGCTAAAACTGGCCTGGGCCATTACCATACATAAATCACAAGGGCTGACATTTGACAGTATTTATTTAGATATTGGGAGAGGGGCTTTTGCGCCCGGGCAAACTTATGTGGCATTAAGCCGGTGCCGAACCTTGGCGGGGGTACATTTAAAAAAGGATATCGCGGTAAAAGACGTATTGTGCGACAGCCGCGTAAAACAATTTTTTGATTATATGCGCGGCAACAAAGTTTTGCGGTAGAATTACATCAAAAAGCCCCCGGTTTTCCGGGGGCTTTTTTGCCAAGTAAAACTTATTTGTGGCAGGGTTTAAGCGATTCGGTATAAATCGCGCGGACGGCTTCCTTCGTTGCTTCGGTAGGAGCCAAGCCCAACAAACCGTCCAAAGACGGGGTATTGAACGCCAATTCCACGAGTTTATCCACATCCTCCGCTTTAAACCCTTCGTCCAGCAGTTTATGCGTAGAGCCGACGGAGAAGAGCCATTTTTCCACTCCCTCAGCCACTTTTTCGGCTTCGCACCCGCAACCTTTTAAGCCGGGCACGATAGGCGCAAGCACATCAGCCAAAGTAGCCGGGCGGGCCGGGTAAATATTTTTGAGTACCGCCGGCAATAACATCGCCAAGCCCAAGCCGTGCGTCAAGTTCGGGTTCACGCCGGAAAGCGGATGCTCCAACGCATGCGTATAGTGCAACATACCGTTATCAAACGCAATACCCGCCGCCAAGGCCGCATAGGCCAAGAAATAACGCGCTTCCAAGTTTTTGGGGTCTTTTAAGGCCACCGGCAAGTATTCAGCCACCAATTTGACTACGGAAATAGCCAAATCAATCGCATACGGAGAGGCTACTTTCGTGGTGGCGGCTTCTACAACGTGGTTTACCGCATCAATAGACACATAGCGTGTCTGGTTTTCGGCAAGTCCCGTCATCAAGGCCGGGTCATCAATAGAATAGAGCGGATAAATGCAATCATACGCAATGGCCGGTTTGAAGTTCTTTTCTTCAATACTGACTACTGCAAAGCGGTTGGCTTCGGAGCCGGTACCGTGCGTAAGGTTAATTGCAATAATCGGGGCGGCTTCTGACGGCGTAAATTGGAAAGTATATAAATCTTCGGCAGTTTTGCCCGGATATTTAAGCAAAATGGCCGCACTTTTGCCCGCATCAATAGCAGAACCGCCGCCAATGGCAATAACCGCCTGTGCGCCAAAGTCGTGCGCCATTTTTACGGCATCATTTACGTGGTGGGTATTCGGGTTCGGCGTTACCTGGTCGTAATGCACATACTGCATACCCGTAGTTTCAAAAGCCTTTGTAACGTAGTCCCACGCACCTGTTTTTTTGTAGGCGCCGCGCCCGGTCATCACGAGCACTTTATTAATTCCGCGCGCTTTTAAATCTTTGCAGATATCGGCAATTTTGGCAATAGCACCTACTCCAAAATAAACCAGCGTGCGGCTGCGAATTTCGCGAACTTCATTAATATTAATGTCTTTTTCCCACATTGTATTCCCCTCCTGAATATGGTACTTCTTCCCCCATAATATAGCATAATTCGGGGCGGAGCGAAAGCGTACAAAAGGATTATTGTTGCAAGGTATGCCACAGGCGGGCAATCCCCGTTTGAAGCATTATTCGGGGCTTAAAACCTAACCGGGAAATTTTAGAAATATCGGCAGACGAGGAGCGCACATCTCCCGCGCGGCTAGGGGCAAAAGTGCGGGCCAATTTTTGGTGTGTGGTTTGTTCAATCAGGCGCAACAAGGCTAGCAAGGAATAACTTTTCCCACACGCTACATTATATGTTTCGCCGGGCACCCCTTTTTGAGCGGCCAAAATATTGGCGCGTGCTACGTCCTCTACGGCGATAAAGTCGCGGCTTTGGCGGCCTGTGCCGTCTATGCGCACCGGTTGTCCTTTTAGCGCACACTGCAAAAACTGTGCAATCACCGCCGCATAAGCCCCATTTGGGTTTTGCCCGGCTCCATAGACGTTAAAATAACATAAGCACACCGTTTCTAACCCATATGTTTGTGTGTAAAAACGGCATAATTCTTCGCCGATTTGTTTGGAAAGGGCATAAGGCGAACCGGGATGCTTGGGCGCACTTTCCCTACACGGTTTAGAGGAACTGCCATACACGCAACAAGACGAGGCAAACACCACACGTTTTACACCTGCCTGGCGGGCGGCTTCCAACACGTTAAGCGTGCCGGACACATTTATCTGCCAAGTCAGTTGCGGATCTTCCACCGAGCGGGGCACGGAAACAAGGGCTGCGTGGTGCAGCACATAATCGGCCCCCTGAAATGCTTTTAAAAGGGCAGAAAAATCACCGATATCAGCCGGAATAACTTTAATTTTATTTTGAACAGAAGATAAATGGGAAAGAGAGCCTGTTGAAAAATTATCCACCGCTACCGCTTCTTGTCCGCGGGAAACCAGTTCTTTGATAATATGCGAACCGATAAACCCCGCTCCCCCGGTAACGACCCATTTTTTGGCTTGTGCACGCACAGGCGGCTCCTTGCTTAGAAATTATGCTTTATTATACTTTTTTCAACTTACGGCTGCACGGCCGTATAGGACGGAATATAATAAGTAGAAAGTTTTTGTACCGCCGGCTGGTCCTTGGCAGAGTGCATATCAAAAATCCCCGCCGTGGGGAAGCCCGCGTTATGTGCAGTCGTCAAGGCATAGAGCGCATCTTCCGCCACCAAGGTACGCTTTTTTTGCGTGCCTAATTTTTTGAGGGCGGCTTCGTAAATGACGGGAGTTCTTTTCCCCGCCCCGACCTCATCACACGTTAAGATAAAATCAAAATAAGGCAATAGCCCCGTGCGTTTTAAAGCCGCTATGGTTAATTCTTTATCCGAGGCCGTAGCCACACACATCTTCACCCCCTGCTCTTTCAAACGGCGCAAGAGTTCCGGCACCCCCGGCTTGGGCATAATGGTATGGAAATAGCGCGCGCGGATAGGGGCCAATGTCAGGCGCAAAATTTCCTCAGGCGATTGGGGCAGGTTATATTTTTCTTTAACCAGTTTGGCTCCGTCCATAAGCGACAGTTGGGCTAACTGGTCGTTAAACCCTTCGGGTGGATTAATCCCCTGTGTGCGCAAAAAATTCACCCCGGAATTTTCCCACGCCCACAAGGAATCTAATAGCGTACCGTCTAAGTCAAAAATAACGGCATCAATATCTTTTTTACCCGGGAAAACCACCGGGCGCAACGGCGTTTGCACCGTAAAAGACGGCACTGCCGGGGTAGCCAACAAGGCCGAAATCTGCGGCCCGACCGGCATCCGCACCACGGGAATTTTTACCAATGGAACACGGAACATTTTAGGCAATATTTCCGCGCCCGCTTTGCCCGGCAAGCGCACGGACGGCAAGCGTTTCTGCGCCGCCGCAAAGGGGGCACAGTACGATAGCAAAGCAAAAATTAACAGCCATTGACAGGTACGCTTCATATATATATTGTACCTATTTCTGCTTTTCCCTGGAAAAATATTTAAGGCACCGCCAATAAAAACCCGTATTATTTTACCCCCAGCGGGCGGAAAACTATAACCCCTACCCCAAGTAGAAAACAGCACAAAAAGCCGGAGCCCTGGCTCTGTTTTTGCTCCAAAAAAGTTACAATATAAGTATGAAACACAACAAAACCTGGCAGGGAAACTCCACAAAAAGGCGCAATACGGCCTTTTTTTTATTTGTCTTTCTGGGTATGCTGACGGCCTTTGGCCCGTTCGTAACCGATATGTACTTACCCAGCCTTCCGGCAATGACGTCGTTCTTTAACACCAATGCTTCTATGGTGCAGTTAGGGTTGACGTTTTCTATGCTGGGGTTAGCCGCAGGGCAAATTGTTTTTGGCCCGTTAAGCGATAAATACGGCCGCCGGAAACCGCTACTCGTATCCATGCTTCTGTTCCTGTTATCCACGGTAGCCTGTATTTTTGCGCCGACCATAGAAGTCTTTGTATCCCTGCGCTTGATACAAGGTTTAGCCGCCGCAGGCGGGATTGTCATCTCCCGCTCTATTGCTACGGACAAGTTCAAGTCCGCTAACTTAGCAAAAGCCCTGGCTATTATCGGCGCGATTAACGGCATTGCGCCCGTTGCCGCACCTGTTATCGGCGGAGCCATTTTAAAAGTAACCGGTTGGCAAGGCGTGTTTATAGTATTGTTTGTCATCGGCCTTTTGCTGACGGGAGCGTGTGTCCATTTTAACGAATCGTTATCCCGCGCCAAACGCTCTAAGGAAAAACTTTCCAAAACCTTTGGGGTATTTAAAACGGTCTTTCAAAACCGCAAATATATTTTTTGCGTGTTGGAACAGGCCTTTGCCTTGGGTATTTTGTTTGCGTATATTGCGGCCTCGCCCTTTATCATACAGGAACATTACGGGTTTAGCCCGTTGGCGTTCAGTCTGTTTTTTGCAGTTAATGCCGTAGCAATTGGTATCGGCGCAGGGTTGTCGGTCAAATTCAAACACCAGGAAAATTGCATTTTAACCAGTTGCTTGGGGATGCTGGTTTGCAGTATTTTATTAAGCGCGGCCTTGTTTGCGGATAGTTCTATTATAGTATTTGAGGGACTGCTTTTTGTACTGCTGTTTATGGCGGGACTTTCCTTTACGGCGGCAACTACACTTGCAATGGACGCCGTACGCTGGCAGGCGGGTACAGGGTCGGCTGTTTTGGGGGCGGCAGGATTTTTATTCGGCAGCATTGTTTCCCCCTTGGTAGGACTTGGCAATATGATGCACTCCGCCGGAATTACCTTTGTTACCTGCGCTTTGGGCGCTTTAATCTGCGGATTGTTGGGCACCAAAAAGGTCCGCTCCCCACAAACGGCCGCTGCAAATCCGGCCTAAAAATAACTGCTTTTGAAAAAGGCTCCCCGACGGGAGCCTTTTTTATTTTCAAATTACTTCTTGACTTGGAGCCAACTCCAAGAATTACAATATATATACAGGCTTAAAAGGAGAAGAATATGACCATTTCGGAAGTGAGTGAAAAATACGGTCTGCCCGCGGACACCTTGCGCTATTACGAAAAAGCCGGGCTTATCCCCCCGGTAAACCGCAAGGAAAGCGGAGTACGCGATTACACCGAAACGGATTGCGGTTGGGTGGAATTTATTAAATGTATGCGCGGGGCGGGGCTATCCATAGAAACGCTTACGCACTATGTAACACTCTACCGCAAGGGAAACCGCACCTTGCAAAAGCGCAAACATCTGCTAATTGCCGAGCGGGACCGCTTAAAACAACGCATTGAAGAAATGCAACAAACGCTGGAACGTTTAAACTATAAAATTTCTGTTTACGAGGACAAAATTGTCGCTTGTGAAAAAAAACTTTTAAAGTGAGGAAAGTATGTCTAAAAAGGTATTAATTATTTCTGCCAGTCCCAGGAAGGACGGCAATTCCGACTTGTTATGTAACCAATTTTTAAAAGGAGCCTTATCCGCCGGGCATCACGCTGAAAAAATTGCCCTGCGCGAACACCAAATTAACTATTGTTTGGGTTGCGGCGTATGCAACACGTCGCACAAATGCGTGCAAAAAGACGGTATGGGTGAACTTTTAAACAAAATGGTGGAAGCAGACGTAATCGTTTTGGCTACGCCAGTTTATTTTTACAGTATGGACGGACAGTTAAAAACATTTATTGACCGCACCGTTCCGCGATACAGCGAAATTTCCGATAAAGATTTTTATTTTATCATTACCGCCGCCGACACCAGCCATAAAAATATGCAGCGCACCTTGGAAGCCCTGCGCGGATTTACCGCGGACTGCCTGGACGGCACACGAGAAAAAGGAATTATTTACGGTACGGGAGCCTGGCAGAAAGGTGAAGTAAAAAATCTTCCCGTATTTCAAGAAGCCTACGAAGCCGGAAAAAATTGTTAGGAGAATAAAATGAACGTATTAAACAAAATTAACGACCCGAAAGATTTAAAAAATCTCTCTTTGGCGGAATTAACCGCCTTAGCGGACGAAATCCGCCAGACTTTAATCGTCAAGGTAAACGCAACAGGCGGCCACTTCGGCCCAAACCTGGGCTTTATTGAACCCACGATTGCAATGCACTATGTGTTCAACTCGCCCGAAGATAAGTTTGTGTTTGACGTATCTCACCAATGTTACACGCATAAAATGCTGACCGGGCGCAAACAATATTTTACAGACCCGTCCAACTACGGCAAAATCTCCGGCTACACCAACCCGCAGGAAAGCGTCCACGACCACTTTGTAGTGGGCCACACCTCTACCGCCCCCAGTTTGGCAGTAGGCCTGGCAATGGCGCGTGATTTGAAAGGCGAAAAGAACAACATTGTGGCCGTCATTGGCGACGGTTCTTTGAGCGGCGGCGAAGCCTTTGAAGGGTTAGACAACGCGGGGGCTTTAAAAAGCAACATTATTATTGTGGTAAACGATAACGAAATGTCTATCGCCCCCAACCACGGCGGTTTATATGGCAACCTGGCACTCCTGCGCCAAACCAAAGGCAAAGCCGAGTGCAACTATTTTAAAGCCTTGGGCTTTGATTATGTGTATGTGGACGACGGAAACGATTTATCTTCTCTCATCACCGCTTTTAAACAAGTAAAAGACACTCCGCGCCCCACCGTGCTACACTTGCACACATTAAAGGGTAAAGGTTGCGCGGAAGCCGTGGCCAATAAAGAAGCCTTCCACTGGATTCTGCCCGGCGCATTAGACCCCAAACCCGCTCCGGCCCCGCAGGAAACGTACGATTCCGTAACCGTGGACTATATGCTTAAAAAGCGCGCGGAGGATTCTTCCTTTATCGTGCTGAACCCGGCCACGCCCGGCGCAGTCGCCTTAACGCCAGATGTGCGCGCAAAACTGGGCAAGGGCTTTGCCGATTTGGGCATTGCCGAGGAACACGCTGTGGCCGCCGCCTCTGCCCTGGCTGCGGGCGGAGCCAAACCCGTATTGGCGGTTTTGAGTTCCTTTATTCAGCGCACCTACGACCAACTGTCGCAAGATTTGGCACTTAACAAAAATCCGGCCACCCTTTTGGTTTATTGGGGCGGTATTTCTGCCGGAGATGCCACCCACTTGGGCACCTTTGATATTCCCTTAATTTCCAATATTCCCAATATGGTTTATTTGGCTCCCACGTCAAAAGAGGAATATTTGGCAATGCTGGATTGGTCCGTCAACCAAACCCAATATCCTGTGGCTATCCGCGTGCCGTTCGCCCCGCTTACGCACGCCAAGCGCCCCGTGGAAAAAGACTACTCCGTCTTGAACCGCTATGAAGTGGTGGAAAAAGGTTCCCGCGTAGCCGTTATTGCGGCGGGGTCTTTCTTCCAACTGGGCGAAAGGGTCTGTGCCGAACTCAAAGCCAAACTGGGCATTAATGCTACTCTTATCAACCCGCGCTATTTAACCGGGTTGGACAAAGAGGTACTCAACTGCCTTACAAAAGAGCACGAACTCGTACTCACGCTGGAAGACGGCGAAGTAAACGGCGGTTTTGGCGAGAAAATTGCCTCGTTCTACGGCAACAGCGAAATAAAAGTGCTTAACTTTGGCTCCAAAAAGGAATTTACCGACCGGGTGCCTTTGCCGGAACTCTATGAACGCTACCACTTAACACCGGAGTTAATCGTAAAAAATGCAGCCGCTTGCTTAAAAAAATAAAAAAACTACCTATTCCCGGTCTTTTTAAAAAGGCCGGGAGTTTTTTCTCCTCATAAAAGATAAAATAATTAGTGTGATACTTTTTGCAGCCGGGCATATTCTATATAGATGACGTCATTTGAAGACCTTTACAATACTTATTTTAAGCGGGTGTACGCGTATATTTTTTCGCGCGTACGCAATCACGCCACCGCCGAAGATTTATGCGCAGCGGCGTGGAAGAACGCATATGAGCATTGGGCTTCGTTTGACGAACAAAAAGGTGAATTTACCCAATGGATTTTTACGATTGCGCGCAACCAGACCAATATGTATTGGCGGTTATATTGGGTAAAAAATGTATTTTCGCTAACGGAGGAATCCGCCCCTGTATATGCGGGCGACTCCCCTTTAAAAAATCTGGAACAGGATACCTTCCGGCGCGACCTGACAAATGCCTTCGGCAAGTTATCCGCACGGGAACGGGATATTTTAGCGCTGAAATTTTATTCCGGCCTAAACAACCGGCAAATCGCGCAAGTATCCCAATTAAGCGAATCTAATGTCGGCACAATTATAAACCGTGCCGTAACCAAAATGCGCAAAGGGATGAAAAACTATGACTAAACAGCCTTGGCAGAAACGCGCCGCACAAACCGATTTTGACCCGCAGGGCCGCGCCCAAGCCCGCGTATGGGCCCGTTTGCAAGAACGGCCGTCCCACGCGTGGAAACGCTCCGTAACGTGGGGTATGTGCGCCGCTGTATTACTTGTGTTGGGGGCCGTAGCGGGTGCGCGTTGGAGTGCAAAGGAATATACCGCACCGCGCGCCGCAAACGGAGCGCAAATGCTCCAATGCAAAAAAACAGGCTCGCAATTTTTATTATCAGCCGAAATTCAATGCGACGGTAAAAACTGTTCCTGCACCAAAAAATGGACCGACTGCACTTGCACCGATTCTCCTTGTGTACACAGCAAAACCTGCCGCTTAAAATTACCCGATTTCTATCCGCAAGATACCGAAACCTTGCAGGACGAAAATTCAAAAATTCAATCAGCCGGGCTGGCCGCTTGCCAGACCCAATGTTAGGAGTGTTAAATGATTAGCCGTATAATTAAGCCGTTATTACTCACGCTCGCGTTTTTTGCCGTTTCGTTCGGCGCGTGGGCCAAGCCGGTGGATGCCGTGTTATTCACCTCGCCTTACTGTCCGCATTGCCGCCATTTAAAACAAGACGGTTTCCCGCAAGCATTTAAGGAAAAACACCAAGACAAGGTCCGCTTGACCGAATATGACTTGACGCAAGATGCCAACAATGTCATTTTTTCGCAAACATTAGAAGCCTATCACTTGGATAATGCCGGAATTCCAATGTTAATTGTAGGGGAAACAGTATTGCAAGGATACCCCGCGCAAATCGGCCCCGGAGCCGATGCCGCCGTTCAAAAAGCAATAGACAATAATGAAGAAACCCGCGTACCCGGTTTGCAAAGAGAGGAAGCACCTTCATTGCAAACACACGAAACGCTGTTCAGCCAAATCACGCTGTGGGCCATTATAGGTGCGGGGCTGGCCGACGGTGTCAATCCGTGTGCTTTTGCGGTAATCGTATTTTTTGTGTCTTTTTTGGCGGCCTATAAATACACCAAAAAAGAAATTGTAATCGTGGGGTCAGCCTACTGTGCAGCCGTCTTTTTGGCCTATGTGCTAATGGGGCTGGGCGCGTTCCACGTTTTGTATGCTATGAAGGCATTTCGCTATGTAACCTTGGCCGTCCAATGGGGTATGGTGGGGCTGTGCGGGGTGTTTTTACTCCTGAGTATTTATGACTTTGTAGTCTATCAGCGCACTAAAAAATCCGAAAAAATGCTCTTACAACTGCCCACTAATTACAAAGTGTATATCCACAAGGTAATGCGTTTCTTTTTAAAAGATAAACACAGTTCTATGTGGCGGCTCTTGTTGGCGGCATTTATTGTGGGCTTTGTGGTCTCCGGGGTGGAGGCCGTATGCACCGGGCAAGTGTATTTGCCTACAATTGTGGTCATTTTAAAGGAAGTAAACCAACATTTTTGGCGTGCCACAGAGTTCCTGTTATTGTACAACTTGATGTTTATTTTGCCGCTTGTGCTGGTCTTTGTGCTTACGTTGTGCGGCAAGGAATCAGCCACCTTTAACGATTGGCTTAAAAAGCATTTGGGCCTTACCAAGTTTATCCTGTGCTGTGTGTTCTTGGGATTACTTATCTTGCTATTAGCCACTATGTTTTAAACCAACATACCAAAAAAATCCCGGAGCGTTTTTTCGCTCCGGGATTTTTTATCTTACAAACTATTTGTCTTCCTTTTTAAAGAGGTCGCGCAAAAATTCGGCTACCAATTCCTTGGAGCCTAATCCTACCCCGATACCAAAGGCCAACCCCAAAGAGGCTAGCAAAATAATTACCACGTTGTTTACCAACTGGTTGGCAAAACCCAGGTTTTCCACCGCCACTAATGCACAGAAAAATACGATAAACGCATTAACCGCGCGGGAAATAAAAAACCCGCCTTTTAAATTATTGGCCTTGGCGGAATTTTCAATAATATTCCCCATTAATTTGCCAAACAGCAGGCCCGCAAACAAAACCAAGACGGATACAAAAAGCGTCGGGATAAATTCCAAAAATTGCGTAAATAAGTTGCGGATAATCGCCAAATGAAGCACATCCGCCGCCAGCACAATTGCGTAAAAAATTACAGCCCAAGCAAGGACAAATGAAATAATATACGTTGGAGATTTACCCAAACCAAACCGCACGCACAACTCGTTAATACCCAGTTTAGAGGTTTTGTCATCAAAAGAGATTTTGTTTAAAATCTTCTTGGCATAAGACCCCACAAAACGGGAAATATAAAGCCCCACCACCAAAATTAAAATAGCGCCCACCAACGCACCTAATATTTTCAAACTGCTCTGTCCCACCCGTAATAAATGTTCGCTAACTTGCGTGGAAATCAATTCCAAATCCATAAAATCTCCTCCTTTTTTTAAATTGTAGCATATATTATTTGTAAAATAAGTATATAGGTATGACGACAAGCACGCAAATCCAATATTTAAAAGGCATCGGCCCTGCCAAAGCCAAACTGTTTGAACGGTTAGAAATTCAAACCGTAGAGGACTTGCTCCATTATTATCCGCGGACATATCAGGACCGCCGCTTAAATTCCACACCCAACGAATATAATTCCGAGTCGCTCGTGGTTTTTAAAGGGCGAGTTTTGCGTACCCAGCAAATCCCGGCCCGAAGCGTGCTGATTTTTAAAGCATTTTTAGAAGATGAAAAGGGACAGCAAATAGAGTGCACCTGGTTTAAAAAACGTACGTTCCGCGCTTTCCGCTTTGACCCGTTCGGCACACTTAAAAAAGATTTTCATATCAATAACGAAGTGTGGATTATCGGTAAACGCGAAGATAAAAATAATTTCTTCGGCAATAAAGTTACAGTAGATGAGCATTACCCCGCCGCAGACGTTTTAACCAAGTTACACGCGGGCCGCTTAACGCCTATTTACGGTTTGACCGAGGGGCTGACAAATAAACAATTCCGGCAATTTGTCTATGAGGCCCTGCAAACCCCGTCCCTGGCGGCCGAACCGGAAACTTTACCGCCTGTTTTGCTGTCCAAACGCCAATTATTAAGCGCACCGCAGGCCTTAAAAGCCATACACTTTCCAAATTCATTAGCCGAACTGGAAAGCGCACGTGCGCGCCTGGCGTACGAAGAATTTTTACTCCTGGCTACGGCGTGGGGCATTAAACGCACACAAACTAAAATTTTAGCCAAAGATTATTCATACGAAATCAAAAAAACCCTTTTAACCCCGTTCCGCGAGCAACTGGGTTTTAACTTTACGAACAGCCAAAAAAAAGTTATCAACGAAATTTTTAAAGACCTCTGCTCCCCCCGCCCGATGAACCGGCTGTTGCAGGGAGATGTCGGCTCCGGCAAAACCGTAGTGGCTCTGTGCGCGATGTTGCTGGCGGTGGAAAACGGGTACCAGGCCGCGCTAATGGCCCCGACAGAAATATTAGCAGAACAGCATTTTTTAACTTTCAAGCGTATTTTAAAGGGTTTAAAAGTGAATTTGGCCGTCCTGTCATCCAGCACCAAGACCGCGGCTAAAAAGAAAATTTTAAAAGAACTCGCTGATGGGAAAATTGATATTTTAGTGGGCACGCACGCTGTTATCCAAGATGATGTGAAATTTCACAATTTGCGCCTGGCAGTCATTGACGAGCAGCACCGCTTTGGCGTAAAACAGCGCAGCAAACTAAAAGAGAAAACCGCCAAATTAGACCTTTTGACTATGACCGCTACGCCTATTCCGCGAACATTGGCCCTTGCGTTCTACGGCGATTTAGACGTTTCCACATTAAGCGAACTCCCCCCCGGACGCCAACCGATTCAAACGGAATCGGCAACTTCTAAACTGGCCTACGACCGCGTGCGTGAGGAAGTAAAAAAAGGGCGGCAGGCATATATTGTTTTCCCGCTGATTGAGGAAAGTGAAAAGATTTCAGCAAAAGCCGTAACGGAAGAATTTGAAAAATTAAAAAAGGTGTTCCCGGATTTCCGCTTGGCTGTTTTGCACGGGCAAATGTCCCAAGCGGAAAAGGAAAGCGTAATGGCCGATTTTGCCGCCCATAAAACAGATATTTTGGTAGCCACCCCGGTAATTGAGGTAGGCATTGATGTAAAAAACGCTACTGTAATGGTAATTGAAAACGCAGAACGCTTTGGGTTGGCCAGTTTGCACCAGTTGCGCGGGCGTGTGGGCCGCGGAGAACACGAAAGTTTCTGTATTTTAGTACCCCAACACGCGGGGAATATAGCCAAAGAACGCGTGGACATTATTTGCGCTACGCGGGACGGCTTTAAAATCGGCGAACGTGATATGCAACTGCGCGGACCGGGCGAAATTTTAGGCACGCGGCAAAGCGGCGAACTGGAATTTAAAGCCGGGGATATTTTTAAGGACCGGGATATTTTATATCAGGCCATTGAGGACCGTGACGAACTTTTATCCCAAGACCCTGCCCTCACCAAGCCGGAACATTTTTTGTTTCGCCAAAAACTGACGGAACTCTACCAAAAAAATTGGCACCTGATTGATTTGAGTTGAGGACGATTGGGTCTCTTTGTCAGCACTATTTTTGTGTTTTAGGTTGCGACACAGTAACTTCTGATACCGGGGAAACTGTTTCAGCCGTTTGCTTGCAGGAAGTAACCAAGTACCTTGGTGTTTGCCGGCGGCGATTTAATATTTTTTCGTTTGCACCGTGCGCGGCCAAAAAACCATAAATAGCCCGGTTGCAATTTAACGCGGCCAAATGAAGAGGTGTGTTGCGGTCGCTGGCGGGTGAGATACGGCTTCCGCGCGGTTCATTGGCCAAAGATTCAAACAATTCCGGCTCCTCCTCATCCATAAAAGCAAAAAGCATACGCAACATTTCTTCGTCATTATTGGATACTGCCAAGTGTAGGGCATTTCCTCCGTTGGTGCGGACGTCCAAACGGGAAAAACTATCAGCCAAAAGTCTGGCCATTTTGACGTCTTTATTTTTTACCGCCGCCAAGAAGGCCGTCGTTCCGTCCGGCTCTTCTACAAAAACCAAGGTTTTATCGGCGCGCAACATTTCTTCCGCCTTGTCCGTGTCGCCCGAGCGTACCACGGCAAAAAAGGCCGCGCCCGACACCCCGGCACGCGCAATCAGCGCACTCATCCCCAACAAGGCAAGCAGAAGAAATTTTCTCATAAAGTTAGTGTAATCTATTTTATCCCGATTAGCAAGGGAAAAAAAGCGGCACGCCCGTTTATAAGCGTGCCGCTACCAAAAGACTCTATTCTATTTATCCAAACGCGGAAAAAGCGGAGCATACTTTTCAATCTTGCCGGGCAAGAGCCTCCGCTGCATTTCTTTGGCAATCGTCGGCATAAACGGCTCCAACCACACCGCCACTTTACGCAGGCAGGCCACCAGTTCTAACAAGACGGCCTTAGCGGCTTCCACATCGTGTTTGGCCAGTTCCCACGGTTTTTTCTCGTCCACCAGTTTATTTAATTCGCTGGCGAAGCCGTAAATATTTTCAAGCACTTTATCAAAAGCCAGTTCGTCATACGACTTATCAATGGCTTGGTCCACTTCGTTGGAGTGCGCGAGCAATTTATAATCGCCCTCAATTTTTTCCGGCAATTCGCCTATATTTTTAGCCGCCATATTGAGCGTGCGGGAAAGCAAGTTACCAATGTTATTTGCTAAATCGGAATTATAACGGTTTTTAAAACTTGCCATAGAAAAATCTCCGTCCTGCCCAAAGGGAACTTCGCGGAACAGAAACGCGCGCAAAGGGTCCACCCCGTATTCGGCGGCTACTTTGGCCGGGTCCACAATATTGCCCAAGGACTTGGACATCTTTTCCCCCTCCACAGTCCACCAACCGTGGGCGAAAACTTTTTTAGGAAGCGGCAGTCCCAATGCCATCAAAACCGCGGGCCAAATAACCGTATGGAAACGGAAAATTTCCTTACCCACCATATGTAAATCAGCGGGCCATAAATCTTCAAACTTTTCGGCTTTGATTTGTTTTAATTGTTCCTCGTGCAGTGTTTTATCTGCGCAAATATGTGTGCCGTAACCTGCGGCGGAAATATAGTTAATAAGCGCATCAAACCAAACATAAATGGTATGTTTCGGGTTGCTCGGCACCGGGATACCCCACGCCACTTTGGTGCGGGTAACGGATAAATCTTGCAAGCCGCCCTTTACAAAGTTGATAATTTCGTTCGCGCGGTATTTGGGGCTTAAAAAGTCGGGGTGTTCCTCATAATATTTTAAGAGAGGTTTTTCGTAGCGGGAAAGTTTAAAGAAATAGGTTTCCTCGTGTACTTCGGTCAGCGGTTTTTTGTGTACCGGGCATAGGTTGCCTTCCAAAATTTCGCTTTCGTTATAATATTGTTCGCAGGACAAGCAATATTTACCCGAATAGGAACCCAAGTAAATATCACCACTCTTTAATAATTTTTCAAAAATGGCCTGCACCACTTGTTCGTGTTTTTTGTCGGTAGTGCGGATAAAATCGTCATAGGAAATATTTAATAATTTCCACAATTCTTTGTATTTACCCGAAACCTGGTCCGTCCACTCTTTGGGCGTTACGCCTGCGGCGGCCGCGGATTTTTCAATATTGGCGCCGTGTTCATCGGTCCCCGTCAAAAAGCGCACATCAAAACCTTTCAAGCGTTTGTAGCGCGCCAATACATCTTGTGCAATCGTCGTATAAGCGTGCCCGATATGCGGGACAGAGTTCACATAATAAATAGGGGTAGTAATATAGCATTTCTTGGTCATAATTTCTCCGTATTAAAAAATCTGCAAATTTAAACCGTCTAAACTCATTAAAGCCGTTTCCAACACCAGCGCAGGCGATACGTTCCGCCCGATACTGCGCTTGTAATTTTCAAATCGTTTCAGCATTGTCTGATAAGCGCATTGCTTGTTTTCATTGGTTTCGTCTATCCAGGCGCGGTGCAAAGCCATTATCAACACATCCAGCACCGCCTGTGCCTCTTGCCGTGCCGTTACCAAGGTGCGGGAAAGCCCCGCCGCCACACCGCTTGGCCCTTGCGGGGAGCCAAATCCGCCTGATTCTAACAAATCTAACGCTTCTGCGGCTTTCACCGCTCCGGAAACAGAACCGGCACTGTACCGGGCGCACAAATCCGCATTGGTTACATTGGCCTGTGTTCGTGTCAAAATTTCTTTTACATTTTCCAAGGACAAAGGCGAAAAAGCAAGCGGTTGGCAGCGCGACAAAATAGTTCGCAGCATTGCCGCGCGTTTATTGGTAATCAACACCCAAACCGTTTTATACGGCGGTTCTTCAATAAATTTTAAAAGCGCATTGGCCGCCGCGCCCTGCATCGTTTGGGCTTGGTCAATAATCAGCACCTTCCACCCGTTCCCCACAGCCTTTTGCTGGGATTTAGCGGTAACATCGCGAATAGTATCTACGCTAATGTGCTGTTGTTTGGTAATTTCCTTTTCCAGTTCTTCGGCATAGCCTTTGCTGGTAAAATCTTTTTTTACTTCCAACCGGGCCTGATAGGTAAAATCTACAAATGTTACATCCGGGTGGGTAGCCTTATCAATGGCCCGGCAGTTGGCACACACGCCGCAGGCATCTCCGCGCCGGCGGGCATCTTCGTCTAAACAGTTTAGAGCCTTGGCAAATTCAAGCGCCGCCAAACGTTTGCCCACGCCGTCCGGCCCAAAAAACAAAAGCGCGCCCGGAACCTTTTGGTTCCGGACCAGTTGTTTTAAATACGAGGAGGCTTTTTCCTGCCCCAAAATATCAGCAAACGGCATTACTCTATAATATGGCGGTCCAACAGCAGTTGGCGCACTTGGTTTTGTATTTCGTCTATGTTTCTGTCGGCATCCACCAAATACGCGTTGGGGGTGGTTTGTACCATTTCCAAATACCCTTGGCGCATTTTCTGGCGGAAAGCCACATCTTCCTGCTCTAAACGGTCCGAAAATAAATATTCCCCGCGTTCGGTAAAATATTTATCCGACATTAAAAATACGAGTGTCAAATCGGGTTGTAAATGGAGCGAAGCCTCTTGGTTTAAGGCTTCAATTACCTTTAAATCAATGCCCCGCCCATAACCCTGATAAGCGCAAGTGGACATTGTATAACGTTCGCAAATGACGGTTTTCCCCTCTTCTAAGGCAGGCAAAATTTTTTCCTGCGTGTGCTGGGCGCGGGAGGCTTCGTAAAGCATTAATTCCGCCATCGGGCGGATATCCAATCCCGGTTCCAACACCAGTTGCCGGATACGCTCCGCCGTGGGAGTGCCGCCCGGCTCACGAGTTAAAACAACCTCGTGTCCGCACGCCACCAGTCTATTATAAAGCAACTTGGCTTGGGTAGATTTGCCACAACGGTCCGGCCCTTCTAAAACAATAAACTTGCCTTTCATTACGCAATTCCTTCCTGCGATGTAACAATTTCCAACTGCGCTTTTTTGTTGACCTTCCAGGCGGATTTATTTACTTGGTCCAAAATCGGAGCCAATTTGCCTTGGGCATTTAAAATAAAATCAATAATTTCGCGGTAAGCGCCGTCCCCGCCGTTACGCTTGGTAACGTAATGCGCACAACTTTTTACTACGTCCAGCGCATTGGGCACAGTAGCCGCAAAACCTACGGCTTTTAAAAGAGGCATATCCGTAATATCATCACCGATATAGGCCACTTGTTCGGGAGTTAAACCTTCTTTTTTTAAGATGTCATTAAGCGGCCCCATTTTGGTTAAAAAGCCTTGGTACATATATTTATAACCCAAGTTTCGGGCGCGCTCCACGGTGGTTGGATGGCGGCGGCCCGTAATAATGCCGCACACAATATCCGTACTGTTGCAGAGCATCACAGCCAGACCGTCCTGCGTGTTAAAAGATTTAAATTCGTCTATTTTGCCGTCGTCCCGTACGAAAAAGTTTACTTTTCCGTCCGTTAAAATACCATCTACGTCGGTTAAAATGGCCCTGATTTTGCGGGCGCGTTCTATTGCTTGTTCCATATATAAGGTATTATACAAAATATCCCCCCGCTGTAAGGCATCTGTCCCGCACCCGAAGTGCGCGCGTAATCACCGCGGACCGGTAAGTTATTTTATATAATGGTAGTAATCGTTTGAAAGGGGTTTAGAACAAGATGGCTAAAAGATTTACCGAAAATGCGCAAAAAATTATCCTGATTGCGCAAGAAGAGGCCAAACGCCTCAACCACGACTATGTGGGTACCGAACATATTTTACTGGGTCTTTCCGCTTTGGAAGGGACCGTATCCAATAAGATTTTATCCGGCTTGGGTGTAACGTTCCGCAAAGTCCGCCAAGAAATTGAAAAAATGGTAGGTATTGGCGATACGATTATGTTACTTGGCGAAATCCCTTTTACGCCACGCGCCAAAAAAGTTTTGGAACTGTCCGTAGAAGAATCCCAAATGTTAGGCTCGGACCATATCGGCACCGAACATATTTTACTGGGCCTTATCCGCGAAGAGGAAGGAATGGCAGGTAAAATATTAGCCAATTTGGGGCTTAATTTGGATTCTGTGCGCGATACCGTGCTCAACTTTATCGGCGATGCGGACTCCGGCGACTTAAACGAAGACAATGCCGTTTTTTCGCAGGAAATCAATTTAAATACTCCTAAAAAAGAACGCGAAACCACCGTAAGCAAAAGCAAAACCCCTACATTAGACGAATACACCCGCGACCTGACAAAATTGGCCGCCCAAAATAAACTGGACCCCGTTATCGGGCGCGAGGAAGAAATTGAACGCTTGGTACAAATATTGGCCCGCCGAACAAAAAACAACCCGGTGCTTATCGGGGAGCCGGGCGTAGGCAAGACGGCTATTGTAGAAGGTTTGGCACAGAAAATAGCCCAAGGAGAAATTTCGGAAGTCCTTTCCAACAAGCGTATTTTAGCCTTAGATTTAGCCTCCGTGGTGGCGGGAACCAAGTACCGCGGAGAATTTGAACAACGCTTAAAAAATATTATTGACGAACTGGCCGCCGCCAAAGATGCCATCATTTTCATTGACGAACTCCACACCATTATCGGTGCGGGTGCGGCGGAAGGCTCCATAGATGCCGCCAATATTTTAAAGCCGGCTTTGGCGCGCGGGGAAGTGCAGTGTATCGGGGCTACCACGTTTGACGAATACCGCAAATCTATTGAAACTGATGCCGCCTTGGAGCGCCGGTTCCAACCCGTAGTGGCCGACCCGCCGGACGTGGACGATACTATTAATATTTTAAAGGGTGTCCGTTCTAAATACGAAGCACACCACAAGGTGCATTATACGGACGGGGCTGTCCGCGCCGCGGCCTCTATCGCAGACCGTTACATTACCGACCGCGCTATGCCGGATAAAGCCATTGACCTGTTTGACGAGGCCGGAGCCCGCGCGCGCCTGAAAAATGCCGCACTGCCGCCCGAAATCAAACAAAAGCAACTGGAATATAACCAGGCGGTACAAGAAAAAGACGAAGCAATGGCAAATAAAGAGTTTGAAAAAGCCGCCGCCGCAAAAGATACCGAAGCCCGTTTAAAGGGGTATATTGACCATTTAAAACAAAAATGGCACGAGAAACACGACAAGCAAGTTCCGCAAGTAACCGAAGAGGATATTGCGCTTGTTGCTTCCAAATGGACGGGTATCCCCGTTACGCGCTTAACCCAAAGCGAAACGGATAAAATTTTACATATGGAAGAACATCTCCACGAGCGCATTATCGGGCAGGATGATGCCGTAAAGGCCGTTTCGCAGGCAATTCGCCGCAACCGGACCGGGTTAGGAAATCCGCACCGCCCGATTGGAGGCTTTCTGTTCTTAGGGCCTACGGGTGTAGGAAAAACGGAACTGGCTAAAAGTTTGGCGACGTTCCTGTTCGGCGACGAAGATGCTATGATTCGTTTGGATATGTCCGAATATATGGAAAAATTTGCCGTCTCGCGCCTTATCGGCGCGCCGCCCGGATATGTAGGGTATGAGGAAGGAGGGCAACTGACCGAAGCCGTGCGCCGCCGCCCGTACAGCGTGGTGGTATTGGACGAACTGGAAAAGGCCCACCCGGACATTTACAACATTTTACTGCAAGTGCTGGACGAAGGTTCTTTAAGCGATAATTTGGGCCATAAGGTCAGTTTTAAAAATTGCGTGATTATTATGACGTCCAACGTCGGCGCGCGGGAAATTACCAACAAAGGCAGCACCTTGGGTTTTGCCGCCCACCAAACCGAGGAACAAGAATACCGGGATATGCGCAAAAACGTAATGGAAGAAGTCAAAAAAACCTTCAACCCGGAGTTTATCAACCGTATTGATGAAATCGTGGTGTTCCACTCTCTTTCCAAAGAAAATATCGGTGCTATTTTGGACTTAGCCTTAGAAGAGGTTGATGACAAACTGGCGGAGCGCAATTTATCTTTGGAACTGACAAAGGAAGCAAAAGATTTCTTGGTGGAAAAAGGCTTTGACGTGAAGTACGGAGCGCGCCCCTTATTGCGCACGTTACAGCGCGAACTGGAAGACCCGTTGGCGGAAAATATCCTTATCAGCCGCTATCCGGACCATACCAAAATTATTGTAAACTTTGATAAATCAGCCGGAAAGTTGACCTTTCGCGGCGCGGCGGTGGAACAAAAAGACGCCGTAACCATTTAAACCTACTTGGAGGAGTTTTATGGACGCAAACAAACAAAAAGCGCTTGATTTGGCTCTCGGCCAGATTGAAAAAGCGTTCGGGAAAGAAGCGATTTGCAAACTGGGCGGAGGCGGCGTAAAAAACGTGGAAGCAATTCCCACGGGCGCGCTGTCCTTGGATTTAGCCTTGGGCGTAGGCGGGCTTCCGCGCGGGCGCGTGATTGAAATTTACGGCCCCGAAGCCGGCGGCAAAACGACGTTATCTTTGCACGTGGCGGCCCAAACACAAAAAATGGGCGGCACCGTGGCCTTTATTGATGCGGAACACGCCTTGGACCCGGTATATGCGGCTAATTTGGGTGTAAATGTGGACGAACTGCTGGTTTCCCAACCCGACTCCGGCGAGCAAGCCCTTGAAATTGCCGAAAAACTCGTTCGCTCGGGTGCGATTGATTTAATTGTGGTAGATTCCGTGGCGGCTTTGGTACCGAAAGCCGAAATTGAAGGCGAAATGGGAGATTCCCACGTCGGCCTGCAAGCCAGACTGATGAGCCAAGCCCTGCGCAAATTAACGAGTCTGCTCAATAAAACAAAAACAAGCATTATTTTTATTAACCAGTTGCGCCAAAAAATCGGTGTAATGTTCGGCAACCCGGAAACTACGCCAGGCGGGTTGGCCCTTAAATTTTACGCGTCTGTCCGCATTGACGTCCGCCGCATTGAAAATTTGAAAAAAGGCGACGAAGTCATCGGCACCCGCGTACGCGCAAAAGTAACCAAAAACAAAGTGGCGCCGCCGTACCGCCAAGCCGAATTTACAATGATTCTCGGGCACGGTATTTCGCGCGAAGCCTGCATTATTGATAAAGGGGTAGAAGCCGGCTTTATTGAAAAAAGCGGCAGTTGGTTTATCTACGGAGATGAAAAATTGGGCCAAGGTGCCGAAAACGCCCGCCAATATTTAAAGGATAACCCCGAACTGGCCGCTGAGATTGAAGACAAATTATACGTCAAATACCTCGGCCACCACTACAACGGCAAAAAAGCCGATGCGGCGGAACAAGCAAAAACTGAACCCGCCAAGGAACCTAAAAAGGTTACAAAGAAATAATCTGCAACACCCCCGGCCCCGCTTTTAGCGGGGCCTTTTGCTGTATATTCCCCTAGCTTCGGTGAACGATTACCAAAACTGCCAAAACCACTTGCCCAAGGCACTCAGCCGGGAATCCCTTTCCATAACTATAATTTTCTATAATATGGATAACCTAATATGAAGAAAATTCAGAAAATTATCACAGTGGTCTCACTTGCGGTTTCGGGCGTACTGGCCTTTTATATGTTCTGTCAGCGTTTTACACTTTTGCATTTGGGCCTGCAATATGATGAACTCTATTCTATGGCTACGGCTTTCCCAGGGTTTTCGTGGGGATACATTTGGCGGGAAATGCTATTAAAAGATGTCAACCTGCCACTTTTTAATTTCATATTATACGGTTGGAACCATATTTTTCCGCTCACTGCGGATTATATGCATTTGCTGAGCGCACTTGTCTCGGCTGCTACAATTCCGCTGGTTTGGTTTTTAGCCCCAAAACGGTGGAATCTCACCCAACGCTTTATATTTACCGCACTAATGGCGGGCTCCTTTGCCTTGGTACAATTTGCGGGTATTATCCGGGCTTATTCCTTTGCGGTACTGGCGGTTTCCGCGCTCACATTGCAGGCACTTTCTATTTTGGATGTTTTATCCGCTCATAAAAACCCGTCCGCCAAGCGGTGGAGTGCTTTCTTTTTGACCGGTTTATTTGCCGCGTACCTGCATTATTTTTCCTCCGCCCTATTTTTTATTACGGCTTTAATCATCTTCATTTATACTTGTTATTATAAAACAGGACGAAAAACCGTCTTTTTAGGTACTGCGGCTGTATTTGCCTGTTGGCTGCCGTGGGTATATCACACGGTGCGGTTGATGTCCGCCCCCGGTTCCTCGTGGTGGTACACCACCCCCCCTGTACAGGCCAGTTTTGAAATTGCCCAATTTCTATTCGGCTCTAACCTGATACTGGGCGGGCTGATTGTCCTAATTGTTGTGGCGGGAACTTCTATTTTATTTACATATAAAAAAACTCTTTTCTTCCGCACCGATTTAATTTTGCCCCTGGGGCAAACGTTGATATTGCTAGGGGTCATAACCCTCGTTTCGCACAAATACAACCTGTGGATGGACCGCTACTTTTTGGCCGCTCTGCCGTCCTTTTTACTGTTGCTGTCCTATGCGCTGTTCCACTTACAGGAACGGCACAGAATTTTGATTATCCTGCTTCCTCTCCTGCTGACAGGTTGGGTGGGCGAGCATTGGGAATTTGTACACAACGCTAGACAAGAGCCGACCGGTCTGAAAAATGCTTTTGCTTATTTGACCCAAACAGAAAAACGCCACACTATTTTGGTAGATACCGCCAAAACCGGTTATCCGCCCGCGGCCCTGAATCTAATGTACACCTTTTACGCGCCAAAGGATTATCCGCTCACGATTATCCCGCTAACGGAACAAAACCGCACTCTTGCGTTCACAGGGGAGAAACTACCCGTATTAATTCCGGTTTGCTCGCTCCAACACCTTATTTTTACCGAAACCACCTACGGCTTGGAAGAAGCCCAAGAGCCGCTTATCTTTGCACCGGATATTTGTGTTTTATCCGCCAAGGAAGGAAAAATTATTCAAGATGACTAACCAACCCCTATTGGAAGATTTTAAAAACCATTTAACCTTTGAGCGCCAACTCTCGCCCAATACCACCGCTTCTTACGGCAGTGATACGGAACATTTTTTGGAATATTGTATCGCCAACGAAAAAGACCCCTTAACCATTGAACCTGAATTTTTGGACCAATACAATTACCAGTTGCGTGTAATTGAAAAACTGGCCGCTACCAGTATCTTCCGGAAAATGGAAGCCGTAAAATGCTTTTATAAATTTTTGCTGATTGAGGAAAAAATAAAGGACGACCCCACCCGCTTTTTAAAATCGCCCAAACTGGCGCAAAAAATTCCCACCCAACTTACGCGGGAAGAAATGGACCGGCTCCTTTCTTATCCGGCTGAAAAATTTGATGAAATCCGCACCGTAACCATTATTGAACTCTTATACGCGGCGGGCTTGCGCGTAAGCGAACTTATCAATTTACGGCTAGAAAACGTAAACCTGGTGGAAAAATGGGTGCTGGCTTTGGGAAAGGGCGGGAAACAACGCTTTGTACCTATCCACGACCGCGCTGCGGAACGCATTAAGCAATATTTGTCCGCGCGTGAGGCGCACTTTGCCGCCAAAGATGTGGACTCTGAACTTTTTTTAAATAAAAACGGCAAAAAAATAAGCCGCGTATCTGTTTGGAAAGACCTTGCAACCTTAGGCCGCAAAGCCAATATTTCCCAACCGCTCCACCCGCACCTCTTCCGCCACACCTTTGCTTCGCATCTGTTGCAAGGCGGTGCAGATTTAAGGAGTTTGCAGGAAATGCTGGGCCACGCTAATTTGACGACAACCCAAATCTATACGCATTTGGACGTAAGCGACTTAAAGGCCAAGCACAAAAAGTTCCACCCGCACGGCTGATTATGAAGAAACTTATTTTATTGCGCCACGGGCAAAGCACCTATAATTTAGCGCACCGCTTTACAGGTTGGGCCGACGCCCCGCTGACCGCGTTAGGGCATACCCAAGCCGTCCGCGCCGGGGAATTATTAAAAGAAGCCTGTCTGTTTCCGCAAGCCGCGTACTCATCCTGTTTACAACGGGCGCGCGAAACTTTGCACACCGTGCTGGCCCAAGCCAAATGCTCATTACCCGTTCAAACGGACTGGCGATTAAACGAGCGGCACTATGGCGATTTCCAGAATAAAACCCGCCAAGAGGCGGCCCTAAAATACGGCCTGCCCGCCGTGCTTGCTTGCCGGCAAACCTTTTTTAAGGCTCCGCCGCCCGCCGCAGATAATTCGGCGGCTTACAAACTGGTTCCGGCAGGAGTTGTGCCTCCCAACGGGGAATCCTTACACCAAACCCAACAGCGGGCCGCCGGCTTTTTGGACCAAGTGCTTTTCCCGGCATACAAATATTATGATATCCAGTTGCTCGCCGCCCACGAAGATTTATTGCGCGCCCTTGCCGTATATTTCAAAAAATTACCGCCACAAGCCGTAGAAGAACTGGTCGTCCCCCCCGCCACTCCGTGGGTAATGGAATTGGACGACACCTGCCACGCGGTCAAAGATTATTTTTTGGGGAACCAACAGGAAATAGCCGCTTTTTTAAAGCGCAGACCCGAATAAACCGTTATCCCGTAAAAAGCCTGCCCTTTCCCCCTGAAAAATTGTTAAAATAAAGGTATTATGAGTATTGATAATTTTCCGCAAATTGATAAAAAGCAACAAGAACGCTGGGAAAAAGCAAACCTCTTTGCCAGCCCCAAAATGCCGAAAGGCAAAAAGTTTTACTGTCTGGATATGTTTCCGTATCCGTCGGGCGCGGGCCTGCACGTTGGCCACCCGGAAGGATACACCGCTTCCGACATTCTTGTTCGCTACAAACTAATGAACGGCTACGACGTACTGCACCCGATGGGGTGGGACGCGTTTGGCCTGCCCGCGGAAAACTACGCTATTTCCACGGGGATTCATCCGCGGATTACCACTCATAAAAATATTCAAAATTTTAAACGCCAGATTAAAGCCATTGGCCTCGCATACGACTGGAACCGGGAAATTGATACCACGGACCCCAAGTATTACAAATGGACCCAATGGATTTTTCTGCAACTTTTTAAAAAGGGCCTGGCCTACGAATCCACCGTACCGATAAACTGGTGTCCCTCTTGCAAAACGGGGCTTGCCAACGAAGAAGTTTTTAACGGCAAGTGTGAACGCTGCGGCCACGAAATTGAACGCAAAGCCCTGCGCCAATGGATTTTGCGCATTACCGACTATGCCGAAAAACTCTTGGAAGGGTTAGACGAATTGGACTGGCCGGAAAGCACGCTCGCGATGCAGCGCAACTGGATTGGCAAATCTAATGGGGCCGAAGTAACCTTTAAGGTGGACGGCACAGACGAAACGCTGACCGTTTTTACCACTCGTCCGGATACGCTGTTTGGGGCTACTTATATGGTAGTTTCGCCCGAACACCCGCTTCTTAAAAAAATAGTAACGCCCGAACAACAAGCCGCCGTCGCCGCCTACCAGGCCGAAGCCGCCAAAAAAAGTGATTTAGAACGCGGCGATTTAAATAAAATTAAAACAGGTGTTTTTACAGGTGCATATGCCATAAATCCGGTAAACGGTAAAAAAATCCCGGTGTGGACGTCCGACTATGTATTGATGGGCTACGGCACCGGAGCCATTATGGCTGTGCCCGCCCACGACGAACGCGATTATGCGTTTGCCAAAAAGTTCGGTCTGGAAATTATTGAAGTGATTAAAAGCGAGCAAGGCGTGGAGAAAGAAGCCTTTACGGGCGACGGGGAACTTGTAAATTCCGGCTTTTTAAACGGCTTGCGCGTAAAAGAATCCAAAGCCGCTATGATTAAGTGGCTGGCCGAGCGCGGCTTGGGAAAAGCAAAAACCACTTATAAGTTGCGCGACTGGGTATTTGCCCGCCAACGCTATTGGGGTGAACCTATTCCGATTGTGCATTGTCCTAAATGCGGTGTCGTGCCGTTGCCCGAAAGCCAACTGCCGCTTACCTTGCCGGAAGTGGAAAAGTTTGAACCGTCCGGCACCGGGGAATCGCCCTTGGCGACGGTGGACAGTTGGGTCAATACCACTTGCCCGCACTGCGGCGGTCCGGCCAAGCGGGAAACCAACACAATGCCCCAATGGGCAGGCTCTTGCTGGTACTATTTGCGCTATATGGACCCGCACAACGACCAAATTTTTGTGGACCCGGCTATTGAAAAGGCCTACGGCCCGGTGGATTGCTACATTGGCGGCGCGGAACACGCCGTGCTCCACCTGCTTTATGCCCGCTTCTGGCACCGCGTGCTCTACGATTTGGGCTACGTCAGCCATAAAGAGCCGTTCCACAAGTTGCGCCACCAAGGGATGATTCTGGCGTTCTCGTACCGAGATAAAATGGGAAACTACCACGGCTACGAAGAAATTGATTTTAAAGACGGCAAAGCCTATTTAAAAACCACCGGGGAGGAACTTTCCCCTATGGTGGAGAAAATGTCCAAATCCAAAAAGAACGTCGTCAATCCAGACGATATCCTTACGCAATACGGCGCAGATGCGTTCCGTATGTACGAAATGTTTATGGGCCCGTTTGAAGCCAGCAAACCCTGGGATATGAAAGGGATTGAAGGTGTAACACGCTTTTTGAAACGTGTTTGCGGGTGGACTGATACGGTTAAAATCGTACCCGAGGCCGATCCGCGCAAGAGTGAAATTTTAAAGAACAGAACCATTGCCAAAGTAGGGGAAGATATTGAAAATTTCCGCTTTAATACGGCAATATCTTCTTTAATGGTATTGTTCAACGACATCAGCAAGTTGCCGCAAATCAGCCAAGATACGTTCCAAACGTTCTTAAAACTTTTGCATCCGTTTGCCCCGCACCTGACCGAAGAAATCTGGCAGCAAAAGGGCTACGAAGGCTTTGTGGTCAAATCGGCCTGGCCGAAACCCAACGAGGCCTTGATGCAGGACGATACGGCTGAAATCGGGGTGCAGGTAAACGGAAAAGTGCGCGACCGCGTGTCCGTCCCCAGAAATGCCGAACGTGCGGAAATTGAAAAAATTGCGCTTGCCAGCCCCAAAGTTGCACGCAGTTTAGAGGGCTTGGAAATCAAAAAAATTATCGTTGTACCCGGCCGTATGGTAAGTATCGTGGCCGCACCTAAAAAATAAAGGGAGTTTGTATGAAAAAATTTATCTGTGCCTTGTGCGCCGTGGCGGCTTTGGCCGCTTGCGCCAGCGAAGGGGCTGTTTACAAACCGCAGGCCCAAATTATGCCGCAACATATCAAAAAAATTGCGGTGCGGCCGATTTTGAACAAAACGGAAGTCTTTGCGCTAGAAGATAAATTTTACAATGAACTTTATGATGAGTTTTTGCGCAACGGGTCCTATCAAATCGTTTCCGAAAATTCCAATGCCGAGGGTGTAGTGGTTACTACTATTTCCCGCTATTTAAATGTTCCTATTCAGTACGACAGCCAGTTGATTCCCACCGTTTACCGTATGGATATTTGGCTGGATGTCGTGTTTATGGACAAAACCACTAATGCCCCCGTATGGCGCGAGCCGGCCTTTTTAGGCACGCAGATTTATTCGGCCTCTACGCTTCCGGGCGGAATGACCGAAGTGCAGGCACGCGACGTGGTTTTTGAAAAACTATCCCGGGATATTGTCAAACGTACCGTGGACGGCTTTGGTTCGGTGATGAGCGAAAATAAAAAGAAAGTGATGAACAACCCGGAATATACTACAATCACACACTAAAATGCCTAAAATTACCGCCGAAAAATTATCCGCAGAACTTGCGCAAAATACCATTTCCCCCGTCTATTTACTGACGGGGGAAGATGTCTATCGCAAAAATTTAATTATTCAAAAAATCCGTGAAATTCTCCACCCGGACGATTTCAATGCCTTTCAAAGCGAAGCGGATAAAGCGGACCTGGGCGAAGTATTGGCTTTGGCAAACACCTCCCCCGTCTTTTCAGACGCCCGCCTTATCGTATTGACCGGCATAGAAAAACTGCGCAAAGAGCCAAAGGAAGCACTTATCCGCTATCTGGATAACCCGCTCCCAACCACTACATTTATTTTAACCCACAACGATTCCAAAAAGATGAAAACGGAAAAAGTGCTGGCAGAAATTTGCTCTGATGCCGGGCGCGTGGTCAATTTTGACGAACTGAAAAAAGACGATTTGAATATGTGGGTCCGTCAAAAAATGCAGGAAAAGGGCCTGAAAGCAGATTTTGCTTCCGTAGATTTACTGTGTGAAAGTATCGGCGGGGAACTGGCAGCATTAGACAACGAAATTGAAAAGTTGTACTTATACACGCTGGACAGGGAAAACAAAACCATCACCAAAGAGGATGTATTGGCCTGCATCGGGTTTAGCAAAGAAGAAAATCCCTTTGAACTTTCCAACGCGATTACCGCCTGTAACAAAAACCGGGCCGTACAACTGGTGGATAAACTGGTGGACGACGGCGAGGAGCCAATAGGCATTTTAAGTAAAATGACGTTTCCCATTTTAAAAATGGCGCGTATTAAACGCCTGTCCGAAGCAGGTATGGCCCCGGCTGAAATCTTACGGGCCGCAGGCCTGATGTATTGGGAAAACCGCCTTGTCAGTTCGGCCCGGATGTTTCCCCCTTCCAAAAACTTTTTAAATGCCTTAAACCGCATTATTGATGCGGACAGCGCCTTTAAATCTTCATCAGCCACAGACCCTAAAATCGTACTAAAAGGCATTTTGCTTACACTTTTTAACAAATAGCAAAAGGGGCGGCTTATAAAAGCCGCCCCTTTCATCGGTTCTACCCCCCGACGTCAAATCTTCCGTTAAATCCGGTACAGCATCCGCAACGACGTGGTTACATAGGCTGCGCGCGGGTAAATGGTAACATGGTGTCCGGCGTGCGGCCCCGCTGAAACCTGCTTAGAAGCGTGAAAGCGGTTCACATTATAGCGCACCTCTAAATCCAAGGCCCAACGGTCCGTTAAGGCGCGTTCTACCCCTAATCCGGCGTGCCCCGCAAAGCCTGTATAGCGGAAATGCTCATTGGTGGTAAAATCCACCGTCATATCGGTACGCGCCACGCCTACGGCCAAGGGCAAATAAACCTTATACAAATTTTCCGTATCGGTCAAAAATATACGCGAAGCCAACATATAATTGCGTTGGCGGGTACTGGTGTTAATTTGCCAACCGCTGGAAAGGTCCGTATCAAAATTTTGGTCCTCAGCCAATACTCCCAAGGCCACACGCGGATGCACAAAATACAAGGCGGAAATTTCTCCCCCAAGGCCCGGATGACCTAACTTAGCATCGTGCGAAATATTATCCGTTTGGTCGTCCACATTTACCTCGCCCCAATCGGTCCCTAACTCTAATGGGGAAGCCACAAAAGCCGCTCCCAATAAAACATCTCCCGTTTGATAGGCACGGGCTTGTACATTAAACGCCAGTCCTAAAAGAAAAACGGCAACAACTAGAAGTTTTTTCATTTTTTCCTCTCTGTATTTTTATACTTACCGGTAGGTAAGTATAAAAATTATACCATATTCGCTACCCGAGCGGGGATAATTTTTTAAAAAACATTTTTTGCTACAATTTATATATGGAACTATTATCACAAGTAGTGGATATTTTTTTGCACTTGGATGTGCACTTGAACGCTTGGGCCGCCTGGATGGGAATTTGGCTCTATATTGTTATTTTTGCAGTCGTTTTTTGCGAAACGGGCCTTGTGGTTACCCCCTTTTTGCCGGGCGATTCCCTACTGTTTGCCTGTGGGGCCTTGGCGGCTACGCACGGCAGCGCAATTAATTTGCCTTGGTTGATACCCGTTGTCTTTGCGGCGGCGGTATTGGGAGATTTTTGCAATTACGAAATTGGCAAATGGCTAGGGCCAAAGGTATTTACCAAAAAAGACAGTATTTTTTTGAATAAAGACCATTTAAATAAAGCACACGCTTTTTATGAAAAATATGGCGGAAAAACCATTATTTTGGCGCGCTTTATCCCCATTATCCGCACTTTTGCCCCGTTTGTAGCGGGAATTGGCAAGATGACCTATTTCCATTTTGCTTCGTATAATGTAATCGGCGCGGCGCTGTGGGTACTGCTCTTTACGTTGGGCGGCTATTTTTTTGCGGATTTACCCGTCATGCAAAATCACTTTCACTATGTGATTGTAGCGATTATTATCCTTTCACTTTTGCCGGCGGTATATGAATTTATCAATGCCAAGCGGCAAGAAAAGAAATCTTAATTCTGCACATCCGGCAGGTCCACAGGCAATACACCGCGGGCAGATTGGTTGCCCAAAATAATGTCTGCCGCCGTTTGCAATACATATTTATTTAACCCGTAGGTAGCCAACACCACATCTGCCTCCGGGTAATTTTTTATATCGTACGGGCTCATTGTGGAGATAAATACCGTGTTCGGGTTTTCCCCTATCAGGCCGTTAATAGCGTTTTTTTGGTTGATGTTGGTTTTATCGGCCCATTGTAAACTGGTTACAATCAGCAAATCGGCGCCCTTTGCACAAGCGGCGGCACGCTGGCTGTCTTTCTTGCGCGGGGTCAATGCCGCGTTATAACTGCGTATCGTCCACCCCTTTTGCAAAAACGGTTTAGAAAAACTCATCAACTGGTCCGCAAAGCGCGCCGGGGCGAAAAAGACCGCGCACACTGTCGGCTTTTTATTGGCGGCCGGTTTAAACGGAAGCAGTTTTTTTCTGTCCCGGACCAACGTTACCGATTCCGCGCTGATTTTGGCTAGTGCCATATGGTAGGCTTCTTCAATAGGGGCCGGAACCGCACGGGAATTATCCAATAGACCCATTTGTTTTTTTAAATCAAATACCTTGCGGGCGGCCTCCTCCACCGCCGGCTCCAAATGCTTGGCTTGCACCTCACGCCACACTTGCGAAAATACCGACACGGGTTTTATATACCGCCCCAGTAAAATCATATCCGCACCGCTTTCCAGCGCGCGCACCGCGCAGCCGGGAATAGTACAATAGGAGGTGGCGCTCTTCATATCCAAACTATCGGTAACAATTAGGCCTTTAAAACCCATCGTGCCGCGTAATAAATCTTGCAAAATCGGGCGGGAAAAGGTCGCCACGTTTTTATTATCCAAAGCCGGATATAAAATATGCCCTGTCATCACACCCGGCACGCCTTGTTTAACGGCGGCCTCAAAGGGAGCCAAATGGATTTTTTGCAGTTGGGAATAACTGGCCCGCACGACCGGGACATCATAATGGGAATCGGCGGAGGTGTCCCCGTGGCCCGGAAAATGTTTCACTACGCTGACAATATCCGCCGCCTTAAATCCGTTAATCAGCGCACCGCCCATACGGGTTACGCTCGCCGGGTCCGAACCGAAGGAACGCACCCCGATAATGGGGTTATGCGGGTTACTGTTTACGTCCAGAACCGGGGAAAAATTAATATGCACCCCCGCGCGGCGCAATTCCAACCCGGCCAAATAGGCGATTGTGGCGGCCCCTTCTTCATCGCGCGCGGCAGAAAGCATCATATTGGTAGGCAAATAGTCAAAACCAAGCGTAATAGGAGTATAAACAGTGCCGCCCTCGTAATCAATGGAAATAAACAGCGGAATTTTATGCGGACTGTTGGCGGCCCAAGTTTGCAGTTTATCCACTAATTTTTTTGTTTCTGCCAAAGAATAATTCCCCCATTGGATAAGCACACCGCCGATTTTTCCCTGTTCTATCGCCGGGCGGACCAATTCCGCGCTGTCCACATCTACAAACACCACCAGGGTCTGCCCCAGTTGTTCCTCCGGGGACAAATCTTCAAAACGCGTCTGCGCCGCCAACGGCAAGGCACACATAAGACAGACGACGGACAACAGGAGTTTTTTCATTAGTAATTAACCTCTACTACCGGGATTTCCGCCGGGGCCAAAAAACGCAAAGGAACACCCCAGTAAAACATACCCGACGTAATGTAAAATTTCATTTGTTCCACTTCAAACAATCCGTAAACGCGCGGAAATTGCAAGCGTACCAAATATTTAAAGGGGAAAATCTGCCCGTTGTGCGTGTGCCCGCTGAACATCAGGGCGGCACCGTGCCGGGCGGCTTCTTCGGCAAATACGGGCGTGTGGCTTAAAAAGATAAGCGGTTTTTGCCTGTCCGCTTTTGCAAGCACCGCTTCGGCCTCTTGGGGGGTCATATGCACGGTTTTGGCATCTTTAATTCCCGCCACTTGCACGCCGTTTGGCATTTGGGCCAGACCGTTCTCCAAAAGAGTAATGCCCGATTCTTTAAAAAATTCTTTGGAATTTTCGTACCCGACATAATATTCGTGGTTGCCAAACACTCCATAAGTACCCTGCGCAGTAAGTAAATTTTTAATGCGGGCAGCATACTTCTCGCGCTCCGGCCCGTATTCAAACACATCTCCCAATACCAGCAAGGAATCCGGCTTTTCGGCTTCAATACGGCTCATCACTTTGTCAAACCGCTTATACGATACCCCCATTCCCAAGTGAGAATCGGACAAAAGCGCAATTTTCATTTTGGGCGCACCGGGCACCGTTACAGAAATACGTTTTAAACGCGGGGCCGAAATTCCCCCATAAATGGCCATACCAAATACGGTGCACATTGTTGCCACGCTCAAAATGCCCAGACACGCACGGCAATTAAAATGACACAGGTTTAAAATCCAATGCAAGACAGCAAAACCGGCACAAACACAAAACCCCAAAAACACCAGCCCCATCCACGCATAAGAAAAATAATAAAGCCAACTTTCCCACACACCCCAATGCGTACGCGTGTACCCCAGCCCCGCAAACATTAGTACCGTCAACAGCAAAGGAAACAACGCGACCGGATATTTCCACCCCAACTGCGGGAAAGATACAAACAACCAAGCCCCAACCGTTACCTGCATCAGCCACATAATCACCGCAGCCACCACAAAAAATGCACCCACAAACCTCTCCTTTTTCTAAAAAACTGTTTTTTATATTTTAAAAAATTTTCCATAATAAGTATAATATACCTATATACGTATCATATTTAAAAGAGGACTTAACAACACTATGACCGTAAGAGTTAGATTTGCCCCGTCCCCGACTGGTTTCTTACACATCGGCGGCGTGCGCACGGCGCTTTTCAACTACCTTTTCGCTAAAAAAAACAAAGGCACTTTTTTACTCCGCATTGAAGATACCGACGAGGAACGTTCCACGCAGGCCTCTACTGATGCTATCTTTGAAGGTATGCAATGGATGAATTTGAACTGGGACGAAGGCCCAATGCCCGACGGCACCAACAAAGGGCCGGACTTCCCGTACTACCAGGCCCAACGTGCCGATATGGGCATTTACAAAAAATATATTGACCAACTGTTAGCCGAAGGCAAAGCCTATAAATGCTATTGCACCGAGGAAGAACTGGAAGAAAACCGCCAAAAATGCTTGGCTGAACACCGCCCGCCCAAATACAGCGGCAAGTGCAGCCACCTGACGGAAGCCCAACAAAAAGAGTTGGAAGCCCAAGGCCGCAAATACGTTATCCGTTTCCGTATGCCGCAGGAAGGCGATGTGGAGTGGGACGATATGATTCGCGGACACGTTAAATTCGCCAGCAAGGATTTGTACGACCTCGTCATCCAAAAAACGAGCGGTTATCCCACTTACAACTTTGCCGTAGTGGTAGATGACCACTTAATGCGTATGACGCACGTCATCCGCGGGGATGACCACATTTCCAATACCCCGGCGCAAATTCAAATTTATCACGCGTTGGGCTGGAAGGAACCGATTTTTGCCCACCTGTCTATGATTCACGGACCGGACGGCAAAAAACTTTCCAAACGCCACGGCGCGACCAACGTAGTGGAATTTCGCAATATGGGTTACTTGCCCGAAGCGTTAAAAAACTACTTGGCTTTGCTCGGTTGGGCCACCCCCGATTCCCAGCAACTCTTTAAACCCGGCGAGTTGGAAGAAAAATTTGATATCTCCGGCTGCCAGCCCAGCCCGGCCGTAATGGATCCGGAAAAATTGAACTGGATGAACGGGGAATATATTCGCGCTACGCCGCTTAACCGCTTGACCGACTTGGCTATGCCGTTTATTGAAAAAGCGGGTATTAACGTGTCCGGTACGGACCGTGCCAAACTGGAAGGCATTATCGGTTTGGAACAGGAAAAGTATAAACTTTTAACCGAAATTCCGGATTTAATCCGCTTCTTCTTTGAAGAGCCCGTATTTGAACAGGAAGCCTTGGACAAAGTATTTGCCAAACCCGAAGCCAAGCAAGTGTTGGAAGGCATTATCAAAGTGTATGGTGAGTTAGCCGACTTCACCGAAGCCAACTTAGAAGCCGCCGCCCGCGCTTATGCCAAGGCCAACGGTATGAAGGCCGGCCAAATCTTCCACCCGGTGCGCGTAGCCGTTTCCGGCCGCACGCACGGACCGACCTTGTTCAAAATGTTGGAATATATGGGCAAGGAAAAAGTCCTCGCGCGCCTTACTAACGCGCTGAAATTCTGCAAATAGCAACGCGCCCCAGGGGGCAGGGATAGCCGTGAAATATTGGCTTTTTGACGGAAGTGATGTAGTCGGGCCGTTTACGCCGCAGGAACTTGCGGCGCGGCCCGGCTTCGCCCCCACCAGTTTGGTCTGCCCCGAAAACAACAGCGACCAGGAAGACAGTTGGAAAATGGCCTCTGCCTTTGAAGAACTGTCCGCCGAGCCTGCACCCGCCGAAGAAGAAGAATTAGATACTGACACTTTTGATAAGGAAATGGACACTCTTTTAAAAGAGCGTTCCCCGCTGGCAGGCGCGCAAGAACCGGCCACAGAGCCGCCGTCTCCGCTTAAAATTCCCCAAAAACCGGCAAAACCCGGTCCGATTGAAGATTATTTCAACAATATGCAGGGGGGCGACTTGGGCAACATTTTAGGCATCCCGGACCCAAATGAAAATTCGGATATGAACTTGGCCCGGACCCTAGCCAAACAATTAAATAAAACTACTCCTCCCGCAGACAAGATAGTAGATCAAGACCCCTTTGACGAATTTACAGAGGAGCCGGAAGAAGAACCGCAAGCCAAGCCGGAGCCTGCGGCCCCCGTCGCTGAAAAGCAGATTGCCCCGCAAGAGGAAAACAAAGCGGAACCCGCTTCTATCCCAATGTCCGCCGAGCCGGAAGAGGAAATGGAACTAACCGTTCACGGGGCGAAAACACAAATTTTATCAGACTCGTCCGCCGGACAAGATATACCGGAGGAAAAGCCCGCAGAAGTGGCTAAATCCGAACCCGCCCAAGAGGAATCTAATCCAACAGAACCCGGGCCGGAACACCCAGAACTTACCCCCGAGCAGACGGAGAATGAATCCAAAGCCGCGACAACTTTCACCTTACCCGTAGTGGATCAGCCGGAAAGCGAGTTGCCTCCTATGCCGCAAGGCACGGAACCTGTACTCCCGGCTGAGCAAGAAGATTCCTCGGCAGATATTGCCGCACCGGTTATGGACGAATCCGCCCCGGCCACGGATACGCCTTTGCAAAACGAATTTGAAACACCCAAAGAGCCTGTTAATCCGCCTGCGGACCAACCCGAACAGGCCGAGCCGGCTCAGCAGGAAATAAAAGCAGCGTCTGACCCGGAAACTACGGTTGTTCTTGCCACGCCCGGAGATGAACCCGCCACACAAGGGGCCGAGGTGCAGGAATTGGCCCAACAGGATAACGAGCCAGTAGAGGATATTTTGGTAGGGGCCTTAAAGGTAAAGGCTACGCCCGAAATTCAAGAGCCGATTAAAAGCGTGCCCGTAATGCCGACAGTTAATCAAGTGCGCCCAAGGCTAAAACCCACGCCCGAAATTCAACAGTTTTTAACCGATACACAAAACGAGCGTATTGCTCCCAACCGCAACAACAAAAAAGCAATGGCGGCCTTAGCGGTATTGGTGGCACTTTTGGCAATAGGCATTTTATTAATGTTTAACCCAATGCCGGCAGACGGGCAAGATAAAGACGAGCAAAACACCCCGGTATCCACCGAACTGGTGCCGGAAGAAAAAACCATTCCCGCCACGGATGATGAAATTTTACCGCCCGCTCCGCCCCCTGCCGTTAAACCGCAAGCCGTTTCCGCTTCGGACAAGGCATTATCGGCCGTGCAAAACTATACTCTTTCCGGCGGACGGGGCACTGTGGCCGCGTATTTGGACCACTTATACCGGGATAAACTTTCCCAAGGATATACAGGGGCGTGGTCCGCAGAGCCTTTGCATAAAAACGCATATATTGTAAAATACAGATTAACCAAAACCCGCATGGAACCCATTGTATATGTATTCCAAGCGGACGTTTCAAAAGGGACTTTAACCGGCGCGCTAAACAATGTGGCGCTGGACTTGCTGGGCAAAATTCAATAACGACGAGAGGGCTAATATGATATTGATGGACGATTTATTTAAAATGATGAAAGCAAAAAACGCTTCCGATATTCACTTAACGGTAGGCGTGCCGCCTGTATTGCGTATTCAGGGCCGCTTGTATGCCACACCGTTTGAAGCCTTGACCAAAGAAAGCGCCCAGACACTCATTTACTCCATTTTAACCGACGAACAACGCCAACAGTTTGAAGACAAGTTGGAGTTGGACTGCTCTATCGGTCTTAAATCCTTGGGCCGTCTTCGTGTAAACGTCTATAAACAAAAAGGCTGTGTGGCCGCCGCATTGCGTTCTATTCCTAACGAATTTAAATCGTTTGAGCAACTCAATTTACCGCCCGTGGTGTATAACATTATGAAGTTAAACAAAGGGCTTGTGTTGGTAACGGGCTGCACCGGGTCCGGTAAATCAACTTCTTTGGCCAGTATGATTAACTACCTGAATATGAACGAAAGCAACCACATTATGACGGTAGAAGACCCTATTGAATTCGTGCACCCGCATAAACGCAGTATCGTCAATCAGCGTGAAGTGGGTGCTGATACGCTTTCGTTCGCAGACGCCTTAAAGCACTTTTTGCGTCAGGACCCGGATATTATTCTGGTCGGCGAATTGCGCGACCGCGAAACTATGGAAGCCTGCCTTACCTTGGCAGAAACCGGGCACTTGGTGTTTGCTACACTGCACACCAACGACGCTGTACAATCCATCAACCGTATTATTGACGTGTTCCCGGCCAACCAACAGCCCCAAATCCGCACGCAGTTGTCCTTCGTGTTGGAGGCCATTTTATCCCAGCAGTTAATCCCCACTTTAACGGGCGGTCGCGCTATGGCGTGCGAGGTGTTGCTTGCCAACTCCGCCGTACGCAGTTTAATCCGCGACGGCAAAGCCGAGCAAATTATTTCCACCATGCAGACCAGTGTGGGTATGGGTATGATTACAATGAACCAGGCATTGGGAGATTTGTACATCCGCAAGCAAATAAGTTACCAAGAGGCCATTTCCCACACGGGCGACCCGTCCGGCTTGAAAACCTACTTACAGCAAAAATTAGGTACGGCCAGTTTCAAATAATAAAAAATTACCAAGCGGGGCTTTTAAGTCCCGCTTTTTTATGCTTTAAAACGCATAAAAAAGCCGCCTCAAAAGGGGCGGCTTTTCTTTGGGAAATTCTTATTTTTGGGGACGGTTACTTACCACCTGCGGACAAACGCGGATAAATACATCTGTCCCCACCGCATCGGAAAGTTCCGGTGCCACCGTGTCCACAAAGGCATTTTGCGTCCAACCGGAAACATACGGCGGAGGCAACAAACGGCGGACGTGGGTGGCCAAAAGGCCCCATTTGTAATCCGTTAAATTATTTTCATCTTTGGTGCGGATAGAAAACGTAACCGATTGGTCTTTATTCAAAATCGGGGAGTGCATATGCGCACGGCGCAGGGAGCCTTCGCCGCCTTCAATAAACATTGGTTGGGCAATAATCACAAGCACTTCTTCCGTTTTACCAAACGAAGCCGCCGCGTAATAAGGCTGCAATTCATCGCTCCAAGAGGCCAAGGTGCTTTGTACGGTGGAGCCTGGTTCAGTCGTCAGCGGGATGAGCATTGCGTCGGAATCGTGCAAAACCGTTTTCACAAACGAGTCCGAGCCGTTCTTTTGCTGAAACGCCACATAAGAACCGGATTTATATGTTCCCTCCGCCGGGAAATACGGGCTTGCCACCACAATTTGCTTACCGGGATTTAATTTCCGCAAGGACGTAAGCAAATTGGAAAGTTGCAACTTTGAGCCTTCGTTCCACTCCGTTGCAATAAAAATACGGTTTTTCCCGCGCAGCAGTTGGATGTAAGGCACGGAATTAACGTGTACGACATTTCGGTCAATCAGCACATCCACCTGTTTTAAATGCTTGCGTAAATAGGACAAATCTTTGGTGGCCGCCCTGTAAAATTTAGAATCAGGGAGCAAATTCTGTTCGCCCGCCCATACTTTTATCGCGTTTAAATCGCGTTGTCCACGCAAGGCGCGCAGTTTCCACATATGTTGGGCCTGCGTAATGGCAGAATTAATACCAGGGGTATAATAAACTTTGGGAAAGGCATTTTTAGCAACCTTTTCCATAGCACCGGCCGGAACCTTTACAGGCGGGAGTTTCCCGCGCTGGGCTTGCGCCGCGCCGGAAAAAGCGAGGATAAAAAGAGATGACAGCATCAGCGTAAGTGTTTTGTTCATACTGTTATTATAAGTTTGCCCGCCAGCCAAAACAAGGGCCAAAGGGCCTAGGCGGACATAGGACCGTTTGAAAGTGTGTCTTTATTACGCAGGGTGCGGTGATAGGTAATGGCAAAGCGGTGAACCTCGTCGCGGATTTCCATCAGCAGGTTTAAGGCCGGGTCGCCAATGGGCAGTTTAATGCTTTCCTCCGCACCGGGCAGATAAATGCCCTCGTGGGTTTCGGCAAGTGAGATAAACGGGATATAAATGCCTGCGCGGTCAAAGGCGTTTAACGCGGCTGTAATTTGGCTCTTGCCACCGTCTAATAAAATTAAATCGGGCGCTTGGGACGGGTCCTTTTTTATTTGGCGCAGGCGGCGGAAAACACTCTCTTCCATCATCGTAAAATCACTTCCCCCGCGCTCGGGCAGTTTGGAGCGGATTTTAAAACGGCGGTAGTGTTCGTGGTTTTTTTCACCATTGATATAGCACACAACGCAGCCCACCGCTTCGCGCCCGAATAAATGGGAGTTATCAAACGCTTCAATATGCGCAGGCAGTTTATTTAAACCGATTACCTGTGCCAGCCGTTTTAACTTATCCGTATTTTCCATAGCGGTTGTGATTTTGTCATCTTTAAACTGGCCCACCAATACCCGCTCCTGCATATGGGCCAAGGCGTGCAGAAAATTGCGGTAAACAGCCGCCTGTTCGTATTCCCACTTGGCGGAGTGTTCCTTCATAAGCCGCGTGATATTTTCGGTAATGTTGCCAAAGTGCCCTTCTAAAAATTGCGCCATACGCTCGGCAATTTTGCGGTAATCTTCATACGAAATTTTACCCGCACACGGAGCCGGACATTGCCCGGTATGATAATAAATACAGGTGTTAATTTTGCGCGGGTCCAATTCCTTTTCGCGCGAAAAGTTCCATTTACACGGTCGCAAGGGGGCATATTTACTCTTCCACAAAAACCGCATTAAACTTTTTACAATGCTAGATTTAGGATACGGCCCAAAATACAGGTCTTTCCCGCGCACCACCCGGCGCGTTAAATGCAGGCGCGGGAAGTCCTCCCCCATTGTCAGTTTTAAATAAGGGTAACTCTTGCCGTCTTTGCCCAGCGAATTAAAAAACGGCTGGTATTGCTTGATTAATTTTTCTTCCAATACCAACGCATCACGTTCGCTGGCGGTAGTAATATAATCTATTTTAGCAATAAGCGGCAACAGACAAGGCAGTTTCCACCCGCGGGAATACAGGTTAGACTCTTGGAAATATTGTTTCACCCGGTCGGACAAATTTTTGGCCTTGCCTACATAAATAATAGTGCCCTCTTTGGAACGCATTATGTAAACACCGGGTTTATTTGGTAAAATATCTAGGCGCGGGTCCATAAAATTATTGTAACATTTCAGGCGCACTGCCTGCTTAAACGAAAAAAATCAGTTGACCCCGCAGCAATAAAAGGATAAAATATTAGTAACCCGATTTTTCTATTAGAGGAACTATATAAATGGCAAAACTTAAAACTGGTCGGCACACTAGCGCCATCAAAGCGCAGCGCCAAGCCGAAAAAAGAACTTCCGCTAACAAGGGCTTGATTAAAAAAGTCCGCTTAGCCACCAAGACTGTGAACGCTTCCGCTACCACGAAAGCCGCCACACTCAAAGAAGACTTGAAGAAAGCCGAATCTTGCATTGACAAGGCCGCCAAAAAGAACGTAATCCACTGGAAAACGGCTGCCCGCAAGAAATCCCGCTTGGCCAAAGCCGCTAACAAAGCCGCTGCCGCCAAATAATAAGTCTTGCAACACCTTTAAAACCGCCCTTTTCGGGCGGTTTTTTGTGGCCAGTTTTTCCACTTGCGCAAAAATATTACTGTACCAGCCACAAAAAAGGCGCCCCGTTAAAAGGCGCCTTTTTTCGCAAGTAAAACTCTTACGCTTCCGGCACGTGTTTGTATTTAAAAATAAAGGCAAACAGAATAGCCACCACCAAGGAGAAGCCCGCAAAAACGAACCACGATTCGCTCCACCCGGTCATAATGGTATGGGAAACATCCGCCGGATATACCGCACCTTCCGGCAAAAAGCCGTTCGCCGCCGTATAAGCATTAATATGGACGTTTACCAATTTGTTAATGACCCATTGGGCGCCTAACGTACCAATCATTGCGCCAAAGCCGTTGGTCATCAGCATAAATACACCCTGCGCGCTGGAACGAATCGCCGGGTCGGTTTCTTTATCCACATACAAGGAGCCGGACACGTTAAAGAAGTCAAACGCCACCCCATATACAATCATAGAGGCTACTAACAGCACAATGCCGCCCGCGGTGGACGGATTTCCAAGGCCGAAGAACCCAAAGCGTAACACCCACGCAATCATACTCATAAGCATTACCTTTTTGATACCAAAGCGTTTCAGACAGAACGGAATCAGCAAAATGCACAATGTTTCGGACATTTGGGACAGCGAAATCAGCGCGTTGGCATTATTGGCCCCCCAAGAGCCGGCAAAACCAGCCAAGGAATTAAAACCGTTAATAAACGGATTGGCATAAGCGTTGGTAATCTGTAAGGACATACCCAACAACATAGAGAAGATAAAAAAGATAGCCATCTTTTTTTCTTTAAAAAGCGCAAACGCTTTGAGGCCCAATGCTTCTGCCAATGATTTGGCCTTTTCCGTGCAAGTGGGGCAGGCAGGCAAGGTAAAGCAATACAAGCCCAAAATCACACCCAAAATGCCGGAGAAATACCATTGCATATAGGTATTTTGGAAACCCGTAAAGTTGGAGGTCAACATCGCACAAATAAAACCGACCGTGCCGAATACGCGGATGGGCGGAAAAGCGGACACCGTATTAAAACCGCCTTGGCGCAATGCCGTATAAGCCACGGAGTTGGAAAGCGCAATCGTGGGCATATAGAAGGCTACACTAAACGTATAGAAGGCAAACACCAGCGCAAAACTCACTTGAGGAAGCGAGCCGAAATAAGCCGCTCCGGCCATACCGGCCGCGGCTAACAAATGGCACAGGCCCAACAGTTTCTGCGCGGGAACCCAGCGGTCCGCCACAATGCCGATAATAGCCGGCATAAAGAGCGATACAAAACCTTGTACCGCGTAAAACCAACCGATATTTTCCGCCAATCCGGCCCCGGCCAGGAAGGTACCCATAGAAGTAAGGTACGCGCCCCAAACGGCGTATTGGAGAAAGTTCATTGCAGTCAAACGAATTTTGATGTTCATAAGCGAATTACCGCCGAAGCAGGGAAACTCCGGCTGCAAACCTCCATAAAATTGGCGGGCAACGCCCTGGGCGCAACTGCCCCCGCCGATAAAACCATTGTACAAAAAAAGATATAATATAGGAAATAAATTGAAAAACTTTTTGAGGAGGAAATTTCTATGGCAGATTATAGTTTTGACGTGGTATCCAAGGTGGATTTGAACGTCATCGCGGAAGCCGTCAGCGCCGCAAATAAAGAAATCACTAACCGCTACGATTTTAAAGGTACCAATTCTACAATTGAACTCAATCAAAAGGATAACGAACTGAAACTCGGTTCCAGCGACGAATATAAAGTAAATACCCTGCGCGATATCATTTTTACGCGTATTGCCAAACGCGGCATTCCGCTTAAAAATATGTTACCGCAAAAAATTGAAGCCGCTTTGGGCGGTAATGCCAAACAAACGGTAAAAATCCAACAAGGAATCCCGTCGGACAAGGCTAAGGAAATTACCAAAGCCATCAAAGATGCTAAATTAAAGGTTTCCGCTTCTATCCAGGGCGACCAGTTGCGCGTATCGTCCAAATCCAAAGACGAACTCCAAAACACGATGGCCCTTTTAAGAGGGGGCGACTTCGGCGTAGAACTCCAATTCACCAATTACAGATAACTTATGCGCAAACTATTACTTATTTTAAGTGCGGTTTTAATAGCCGCCCCGGCCGTAAAAGCGGCCGATATGTCCGCCGCGTTGGATTTTTATAAAAAACAGGCACTCACGATTTCCGCCGACCCCACCCGCGACGAGCGCGCCTTCGCCAAAACATTGGCAGATAATGTAGGCACTTGGGTATCGCAAAATCCCGGGCAAGCCGCTACGGCAGATGCACTTCTGCTTCAAACGCGCCTTTATTTACGCGCGCAGGACAATGCAAATGCGCTGGTTTCGCTCTTTAAACTACGCAAGGTCTTTCCCTCGGCAGATATCAACGCATTAAAAGCGCTTTTGCCGCAAGCCGCCGAGGCCGTAAAGGCAGACGCGCGCGAAACGGCAAACCAACTCTTTGCACTTCCGCTACCCGCGGAAATCGACACGGAAGCGGACCGCGAAGCCGAAGCCTTGTATGCGCTCTCTAAATTGCCGGGACGCACCTTGTATGCGCCCGCCGCGCAAGCGTTTGAAACCTTTTTTGCGCTTCATCCCAAGTACGAAAACGGCGACAAAGTGGAATTGTGGTACGGAGATTTGCACCGCCTAAACGGAAACTATTTAGCCGCTATTTCGCAATACAAAAAAGCGGGAGAACTGTATCCTGCCACACCTTATAAAGCAGCCAGTTTGCGTCTTATTGGGGATATTTATGCCGACAATTTAAAGGACACCGCCAACGCTACTGCATATTATACGCGTGTACTGCGGGAGTTTCCCGGCTCCTCCGAAACGGGTGTCGTTTATAAGCATATGGCCATTTTGGATGAAAACAACAAACAGTTTGACAGCGCGCTTATTAATTACGACAAATCCATTGAACTGCTGGGCAATACAAAAGCCGCATATGAATCGTACCGCGGCAAGGCTGATGTGTATGTAAAAACCAAGAATTACGGAGAAGCATATAACACTTTGTTAAAAACGGCCAATGTGTTTAGTGCGGACGAAGAAAAGTGCACGTTCTCTCTCTTGGAAGCCGCCAATGTAGCCAAAAAGCGTATGCACGACCAAACCAAATATATGCAGGCATTGGAAAAAGCCCTCGTGGCGCATCCCGCCGGGCCGCGTGCACCGCAAATTATGTTTGATTTGGCTTCCGCTTACGAACAACAAGGCCGGAACACGCAAGCCATAGAAATATACAAACGGCTGATTATTAATCATCCTACCAACAAATTGGCTTCCCGTGCCCAAGGCCGCTTAAACAGATTGCAGAAATAAGATAACTTAAACCTAAAACCGCCCCGGGAAAATTTTCCCAGGGCGGTTTTTTATTCCTTTAAAAGCCGTTATTTTCCGGCACCACAGCATTTTTTATATTTTTTGCCACTGCCGCACGGGCAAGGGTCATTACGCCCAATCCGGGGGCCTTGGTGAACAACCGTTTCCACCTTAGCGGGCGCAGCACCGTTTTCCGCACGGAGTTCGGCTTCGTGGTTCTTCATCCACTTTTTCATTTGGCGGATACTTTTAAAGTCCACCCCGTCCTTTTCCATACGTTTGGCGATATCAATAAAGCGCTTTTTGATGGTCGGGTCCTGCAATTTGCTTTTAATCATAGCAGGCAGAGAATCAATTTCCCGCTCAATGCGCTCCTCAATAGATTCCTTTTTGCCGTTTTTAGCCGGCTCGGCCGCCGGGGCCGCTGTTTCTTCTTTTTTCTTAAATGGATTCCACATATTGTGCAACTCCTAATTATTCGGAAATAAGTTTTTCTACAAAATTCTTAATAATTTCCGCCTTTTCAAAATAATGTTTCTCCCGCGGGATAACCAAGCGGTTGGGGTGTTTTTCCCAAATTTTCAAAATACGGTCGTCCAGGTCAAATGCCTGCTGTAAGTTTTCGGTGCGGACATTGGTGGCCTGGTAAAAATCTTTCTCGGGCGGCGGAGACAAATGAATCACCGCATCATAGCGCGCCAGTTCCGCTTCCAAAGAACTGTGCATAGATTTAAAAAAATCTTCCGGGCCTTTGGGCCAATACACCGCTCCGTCAATAGACCCGCGGTCGCATACCATTATTTTGGCATTGGAGGTCTTTTCGGCCAATTCTTCCAACTGGTGCACAGTATAAAAAATAATATTTTGGGCGTGTTCAATGTGCACAGGGCTGTTGTCCTTGCGCGGAAAACCGCCGCTGTAAATCAAGGTTGCGGCTTCCTGCACGAGGGCAATTTTGTTCCCAAAGGTTTCCTTCAAAATAGAAAGAGCCGTGGTTTTGCCGCCGCTGGGGCCGCCGGTTAAAACGATTTTTTTCATAAGTTATCCTTTAATAATTTTTTCTACAAAATTTTTAATGGCTTCCGCTTTTTCAAAAAAGTGTTCGGTACCGCCCACAACTAAACGGTTGGGGTGCTTTTCCCACATTTTTAAAATTTTGCGGTCAATTTCAAATGCCTTGTCCAAAGTTTCCGTACGGACGTGCGTAGATTGGTAAAAGGCCGGGTTGGACGGCGGCGACAGGTGCAGTACGGCATCATAGCGCGCCAGTTCCGCTTCCAAGGATGTGCCCATATGCGCAAAAAATGCGTCCGGGCCGTCCGGCCAATAAACAGACGCATCCACTGTACCGCGGTCGCACACGATAAGCGGTGCCTCGGATGTCTGTTCCGCCAATTCTTCCATTTCCTTCGTGGCTACGAAAATAATCTGCTGGGCGGCTTCAATATGCGCGCGGCTGTTGTCCTGCCGCGGAAATCCGCCGCTAAAAATCATTGTGGCGGCTTCGCGCACGAGTTCCACTTGCGGGCCAAAGGTTTCTTTCAGCACCGACAGGGCTGTCGTTTTACCGCTATTGGGGCCGCCGGTAATGGCGATTTTTTTATGCTTCATTTTTGTCCTCCGCGGCGTCCTTTTTAGGGGCAAAGGCCGCCTTTTGGGCTGCTTCTAATTCTTTTAAGTATAACACTTTTAAGTCCTCAAATTCTTTGCGTTGTTCTTTGGGGATATCCCGCACAGTAGAATTGCGGTTCTTCATTTTCAAAAAATCTACAAACTTATTTTTTTCTTTAACGCGGAAATCCAAGTGCGGCCCCGTAGAAAGGCCCGTGCTTCCCACATACCCCACCGTCTGCCCTTGTTTGACCTTGGCCCCGGCCTTAATACCCTTGCCGTAGCCCTTTAAATGTCCGTAAGTGGTCATATAGCCGTTGGCGTGGCGGATTTCCACATAATTGCCAAAACCGCCTTTATATCCGGCTAATTTTACCGTCCCGTCTGCCACAGCCTGAACCGGGGTACCCGCAGGGGCGGCATAGTCTATGCCCAAATGCGGGCGGCGAATTTTTAAAATAGGATGCAACCTTCCGTAAGAAAAGCGAGACGAAATGCGGTAATTGCGGAAACTGATGGGCGATTTTAAGAACATTTTTTTACTCATTTTGCCCGTTTCATCATAAAAATCATCTTCAAAATAAAAAGCGTAAGTGGTTCCGCCGTCCGCACTTTTATAAGAAGCGGCGAGCAAATCTTGGCCGGTTATTTCGCCCGATACCGTATAATTCTCTTCCCACAGGGCAGCATACTCGTCGCCGTTTCGGGTATCGGTATTAAAATCAATCGTCCACGAAAAAGCATCCGTAAAATCTAAAATAAGGGGTACTTGTAATCCCTGGGCAAGCATAGAGTTAAACAAAGAGCCTTTAATTTTTCCGGCGGCAGTTTTAATGCGGGTTTTAATTTCCACGTCGCTTACCCCCGCCACCAATGCACCATCCACGTGGGCCACATTGGCCACATAATAGCGTTTAAAACCTTGCGTAAGAAGTAGCATAATAAAATGTCCATCGGCATCCACCGACAGGGAATAGGCATCGTTCTTTTGGAGTTTGCGCGTATCAGCCACTGTGGAAAGTTTGCCCACAATTTGCGCCACTTCCTGGTTAGAAAGACCCGCTTCCTGCAAGGCTACATAAATCGGTTTTTCTTTAATGGTAAATTCCTGCACCGGAATTTCGCGTTCACGCAAATTTTCCAATTCCTGCACATCTTTTAGGTGCGAAATATGCAACGCCACACCCGTTGCCACAATAATTACACTCAACGTAAGCGTGTAAAATAAAATATCGTGGTAACGGCGGTAATGCTGTTGGATAAAAGCCAGGAATTTTTCTTTCATAAGCGTAACAAGGGGCGGCCGTTAAGCCGCCCCTTTCTAAACTATTTTTGGTCCTTTAAGAAAGAGCACAATGCAATAGCATTGAGTTTCACTTTCGGGTCATCCGCGCGGGAAGGCAAAATGACCGGGATTTTCGGGCCGACGAGTACAGCCGCTGCTTCCATATGGTCGCCAAAGAAAGCCAAGGCTTTGTAGAGCGGGTTGGCGGCATCCAAGTCCGGCAACATCAGGATATCGGCATCTCCGGCCACTACTTTGCCTTTAATACCTTTTTCGGCCGCGCGTTCGGGCGAGAGAGAAATATATAAATCGTACGGTCCTTCCACCGTGCAACCGGTGATTTTTCCTTCCGCGTTCATCTGCGCCAAGGCCGCCGCATCCACAGTAGAGGGGATTTTTTCGTTTACTTTTTCCACCGGGCACACGCAAGACACTTTCGGCGTTTCCAAGCCGAGTTTGTGCATAGTGTTCACGGCATTTTGGATAATTTTAGCCTTTTGTTCCAGGGTAGGGGCAATCACAACCGCGGAATCAGTTACCGCAAAAGGCTTGTGGTATTTCGGCGTGCTGAACAGCACAAAGTGGGACAAAAGTGCCCCTTCCGGCACCAAGTGGGCTTCTTTGTTTAAAATCGCCTTCATATAATACTTGGTATCCACAAGACCTTTAATCAAAAAGTCGCCTTTACCGGCCAAAATTTGGTCCACAGCCAGTTTGCACATAGTAGGAACATCTTCGCAATCAATAAATTCAAATTTGCTGTCATCCAGACCTACCTCGGCTACGGTTTGTTTGACGGCAGCCAGCGGCCCAATCAAAATACCGTGGGAAATAAGGCCGTTTTGGTCGGCCATTTTGATAGCCGTCAACGCTTCTTTATTGTTTGCGCCCGGCACTACTACACGGTTTGATTTCCCTTTTACTTGTTCAATCAAATCGGCAAAACTTTTGAATTTCATACTTTTCTCCTTACAAGACTAACTTTATAAATCAACTGTACTTCTTTACAATTTTAGGATTATCCAGCGCACGGCGGGCAGCCTCGCGCAGGGCGTCCTTTTCCTCGCTGCCTGGGAACACATATACCGGGGCAATCCAACTGACATAAGTGCTAATAGCCTGCGGTATATATTTGCTATACATCAGCCCGCCCGTAAGCGCAATAAAATCCACTTTTCCTTCTAACACTACGGCCATTGACCCAATGTATTTGGCAATTTGGTAAATCATTGCGTCTTCGGCCAGTTTGGCTTCTTCGCGCGTGCAGCAAATGAGCGAGCCGGGGCGTTTTTCACCCGTGCGGATAAATTCTTCCAAATCTTTTACGTCGGAAGTGCCCGTATAGGCCACCAATCCGCCCTTTCCGCGCAGTTTAAGGCGCATATCGCGCAAGGTATATTTGCCCGAATAGCACATTTGCACCAGGGCGGAGTTTGGCGTACCGCCGCTTCTTTGCGGGGTCATCGGGCCGTCGCCTTCGTAACCGTTGTTTACGTCCACCACTTTTCCCTCGCGGTGCGCTCCCACGGTAATGCCGCCCCCTCCGTGGCAAACGATACAATTCATTTTTTCGTACGGTTTGCCCAATTTGCCCGCAATCAAACGGGCCACGCGCTTTTGGCTCAATGCGTGAAAAATGGAAATACGCGGATTTTCGGGCATACCCGAATAGCGGGCCACGGGTTGCATTTCGTCAATTACGACCGGATTGGCAATAAAACTGGGACAGCCTGCGTACTGGGCAATTTCACGCGCCAAAATACCGCCTAAATTGCTAGGGTGGATTCCGCCATAGCGGCCTGTTTCCAAGTCGCTAACCATTTGGTCGTTGACGGCATACACACCCCCTTCTACGGAGTGAATAAATCCGCCGCGGCCGATAACCGCACTTATTTCTTTGAGCGGTACTTTATGGTCCAGCAGATAATCCAAAATCAATTTGCGGCGCAGGGGCAACTGTTCGGTAACGTTTTTGCCTTCGTACGGTTCCAAGTCGGTCAACGAATAACGGACAGTAACCTCAAATACGGATGTATTTCCGCGGTAATAGCCGATATCGTCCGAGGTGGACCCCGGGTTAATAACTAGGATATTATAATCCATTTGTGCCCCCTGTAAGCCTTAGTTATATTTTAACAAATATGGCGGCCTTTGGCCGGGCTATTTACGGCAGTTTGTCTGCCAATTTATCGGCCCATTTTTTTAAGAAAAACAACTGCTCCCGGCTCAGCCCTTGCCGGGAAAGCATATGGCGCAGAAGCGCCTTGCGTTGGGCGGACGAAAAATCGGTCTTAAACCCGGACTTTTCAAACAAAATGTCCGCAGATGAAATAAAAATTTCCTTTTGCGCGTCCGTCGGACTCGCGGGTGCTTTGCCGGGACGGCGGATCGCCTTAAAATCAGGACGGCGGGATAGTTCGTAACAAGTCAAAATAACGGCTTGGGCCAAATTGATAGATGGCTGCTTGGACGCCGTAGGGATATTCAGCACCACATCACACCGCTCTATATCTTCGCCAGACAGGCCGCTCTTTTCGTTACCAAACACCAAGGCTACACGCCCTTGCGGAGCGGTTTGCAAGCGTTCGTTTAACACCGGCAGCGGAACGATTTCCTGCTTGATTTCGCGGTTTTTAATAGCCGTAGCGGCCAAAGAAAAAACAGCATCTTGCAAGGCTTCGTCCAAGGTTGCACATTTTATAGCCTGCCGCATAATATCGCCCGCACCAACCGCACTGACAGATTCGCGCCAAACAGGTTCATAGGGGTCCACTACGCGCAAGTCGGACAACCCGAAATTTCCCATTGCCCGGGCGCAGGCCCCAATGTTATTGGGGTCGCGCGGGCGTACTAACACAATGGTTACGGGATTCATCTGTTTAATGCCTCCCCGATAGATTCGGCAAAAGTAGGGTGAGCAAAAATCACTTCTTTTAACTGTTCCACAGTCATTTTGGCGGCCAAGGCCACACTTACTGCGTGGATAAGTTCCGCCGCGTGCGCACCGGCCAATACACCGCCCAATATTTCCCTGGTTTGGGCATTGCTGATAAGTTCGTAATATCCTTCTGTCTGGTCCTGCGCTACAGCACGTCCGTTGGCAAGCAAAAAAGCCTTATGGGTTTTAACAGGCAGTCCCTTGGCTTCGGCTTGTGCGCGCGTAAGACCCGTTGCCGCAATTTCGGGCGATGTGTAAATAGCACGCGGGACACGCTCGTTGTGATATACAGCAGGAACACCGCACAAGTTAGAAGCCGCCACCTCACCTTGCCGGCTGGCTGCATGGGCCAGTTGGAAAAGGCCGTTTACATCTCCGGCGGCATAAATATTACCCTTTAACTGTAATGTTTGCGGGTTTACCTGTACCCCTTTGCGGTTCCAGGTTACGCCGATATTTTCCATTTTAAGCGCGCTTAAATTCACACTGCGCCCAATAGCGGCTAATACCGCATCCGCCGTTACGGTTTGCCCATTGGAAAGCGTAAGCGTATAAGTTCCGTTTTCGCAAGTTATTCCTTCCGCGCTTACACCTGTGAAAATTTGAATACCCCTTTTTCCAAAGGCTTGTGTCAGCACGCGGGCGGCCCCCTCGTCTTCCAACGGCAACAAGCGCGGCTGCATTTCCACAATGCTTACTTTAACCCCCAATTCGTTCATAAAGTCGGCCATTTCACACCCGATTACCCCCCCGCCGACAATCACTAACTCTTTGGGCAAATGAGGCATATCAAAAAGGGTGGAATTATCGTAAATTTTATCTTTTATTTGGTCAAACGGCGGCGGGAAAAAGGCTTCGGACCCGGTCGCCAAAATAACGCCGTCCGCTTCCAGTTGCTGTTCCGTTCCGTCCGCTTTTTTCACGCTTATAGTATGCTCGTTTACAAAGGAAGCCTCCCCATTTATTACCTCTACCCCTGCTTTTTTAAGCAAAAAGGACACCCCTTGCGTCAGTTTACGAGTAGCGGCGCGTTGGCGGGATTGGATTTTTGCCCAATCCAGCAACTTAAAAAGTTTATCTGCCTGTTCCTGTGCGCCATCCGCACACAAGGCTGAAATGGTTTTAACCGTATGAAAGCGGTGCGCGGCATCTAATAAAGATTTTGACGGAATACAACCGCAATTTAAACATACTCCGCCGACTTTATTCTTTTCCACCAGCGTAACACTTGCTCCCAACGAAGAAGCCTTTAATGCGGCCGGATACCCCGCAGGCCCGCCGCCGATTACGACGATATGTTTCATATTTCCCCCTTATACGTCATTTTGATTATATTTATTCTAGCATTAAAAACAGTATAATAAAAAACGAGAAACACTATGCCAAATAACCCTTCTTATATCGGACACCGTGAACGCATCCGTGAAAAATTCGCGGCGGCAGGGTTGGACAGTTTCCTGGACCACGAAGCCCTGGAACTGCTTTTAACTTATGCCGTGCCGCGCAAAGACACCAAACCGATTGCTTGGGCTTTGCTTAAAAAATTCGGTTCGTTGGCCGCCGTGCTGGACGCGGCACCGGACCAACTTTCGCAAATAGACGGGGTAGGCCCCGGAACGGCACAGTTTTTAAAACTGATTCGCGCTGTATTTAAAAAATATTCGCTTGCCGAAGTAAAACAACGCGTAACCATACGCACCCCGCAACAGGTGTTGGAATACTGCAACGCTTCGCTTTCCGGAAAGCAGGAGGAGTGTTTAGAAGTGATTTATCTTTCTGTGCGTAATACGGTTATGGGCACGGAAACGATTGCTTCTGGATTGATTGACCGGGTGGCCGTTTCGCCGCGCAAAATCGTGGAGTGCGCCCTGGCGGCCAAAGCCTCTGCCATTATTTTAGTACATAATCACCCGTCGGGAGATGCCACACCTTCGCAGGAGGACATAGAACTCACACGCGAGGTGCTGCGGGCAGCGGAACTTTTTGGTATTTCAGTACACGACCACATTATTATCGGCAAAGGATCTCATTACAGTTTAAAGGCAAACGGGAAAATATAATATGAACATTTTAAAAGAAGTCTTAAAGTATCAAGTTTATCCGGCTATGGGATGTACGGAGCCGGTTTCCGTAGCGTTATGCGCCGCGTATGCCGCCAAAGAATTGGGGGCGGACATAGAAAAAGCCGAATTTCAGTTAGATGCCGGAACCTATAAGAACGGTATGGGGGTAAGAATACCCAACACAGACGGGGAAAAGGGAAACCTGTTAGCCGGTGCAATGGGAATTTTACTAGCCAAGCCGGAACTGAATATGGAAATTTTATCCGCCACTGACAAAACCGTCTTGGCCCAAGCCAAAGAAATGCTAAAAAAGCATTTGCTGACTATGGAAGTTGCCCCGCAGGCGCACGGCTTTTATATTGCCTGTACACTAACAGGCAAAAACCATAAAACCGCCAAATGTATTATTGCAGGAAGCCATACGGACGTGGCGTATTTATCGTGCGGGGATAAAATAAAAGTAAACCATTTACCACTTGAAAACTGTGCCCAAAAAGCACACGATTTTAAAAATGCCCTAAAAAAAGCCACCCTACAAGATTTATTAAATGCCGCCGATAATGCAGACGACGAAGATTTAAAATACATCAAAAAGGGTGTAGAAATGAATTTAAAAGCCGCCGAACTGGGCCAAGCCCTGCAAAAAGTGGGTTTTTATATTAAAGAATTAGTACGCAAAAAACTGCTGCAAATGGACTTAATTTCGTCCACCAAAATTTTAACCGCCTGCGCCGCCGATGCGCGTATGGACGGACAAGCCGTTCCCGTTATGGCTAGCGGGGAATCGGGCAACCAAGGTGTCGTAACCATTTTGGTACCGTGGAAAGTAGGCAAGGAAATGGAAGTAGAGGAAACCACCATTTTAAAGAGTATTGCCCTATCCCACTTGTTAAACGGTTATGTAAAAGTCTTTACCGGGGAACTTGCGCCCATTTGCGGTTGTGCGATTGCCGCAGGGGTGGGGGCGACGGCGGCTATCACTTACCAACAGCGCGGCAACTGCGTGCCCGCTGTTACGCTGGCAATTAATAACATTATTAGCGATATTGGCGGTATGCTGTGCGACGGAGCCAAAAGCGGGTGCGCGCTAAAAGTCGTCAGTTCCACCGACGCGGCAATTCGCTCCGCCTATATGGCCATACACGATTACGGCATTACGGAAGTGGAAGGTTTTGTCGGCCGTACCGCAGAAGAGACTATTCAAAATTTAGGCAGTATTTCCACCGTAGGGATGAGCCGCGTGGACCCGATGATTGTAAACATTATGCAGAAGAAATGCAATAAATGAAAAAGTTTTGCGGGCGGAATTAAAAGCGCACGGGTCAACGGACTGCCTTTTCTGCCCCCGATAACGGTGTGCAAAAGCGCGTAAATAACTTTTGGGAACATTTTGCGTATAAACTTATTCCCGGGCAAAAGTATAGGCCATTACCTTTTTGGCTCCCGCCGCTTTTAACGCCTCGGCACAGCCCTCCAAGGTGGCCCCGGTGGTTGCCACATCATCTATCAGCAAAACGGTTTTTCCCTTTATGGGTTCCTGATTTTTATACGCAAAGGCCCCTTTCATATTGGCTAATCTGCCCACACGGCCCAAAGTGGTTTGGCTAATCGTATTTTTAATACGCACCAAACTTTTGCTGTCTAGCGGCAGTCCCACCAAGGGCGCGAAATTTTCTGCAAGCAGTTCGCTTTGGTTATAGCCGCGCGTACGGTTTCTTTTAGGGAAAAGCGGTACCGGCATTACCACTTCCGCCTCCGCCAGTTCCGGGTAGTTTTTATAACGCAACGCCATTTGTGCGCCCATATATTTAGCCAAATAATCTGCCCGGAAATACTTTAAAGCGTGTACTAGCGAGCGGGAAGAAGTATTAAATTTAAAAGCAGAGCGAATTACGCGGCATTTGTATTTCCGCTCCTTACTCCCCCGGCAGGCAAAACAATGCGCCCCGCCGTACTTCAACACCGCCCCGCACCGTTTGCAAATGTGCGGCCCGGGTGCGTCCAAACGGGAAAGGCACTCCGCACATAAGGGTTCTTTTGCGTTCCAAGATAAATCGCACCCGCAAGCAAAACAGGTGCGCGGCAGGAAGAAATGCAACACAAGTTTAAAAAATGCCGCACCGTATTTCATATTAAAATTGAATTGTTACGTTGGCCGCCACATTGTAGGCAGTGTAATCCTCGGTTTCCACATAGGCGTGGTCAAGCACCGTCAGCCCACCGGATAGCGTAAAGCGCAAATTTTGCGACATCTCATAATCCAATGATGTGGTAACATCATACATTTGGTAGTTATCCTTTACCTCTACCGGAGATTTTTTATCCGTATAAGTCAGCGTGGTATTCCAAATCACGCGGTTGGTGGCGTTATACATTTTATTTACAAACGGCAATTTAATTCCGCGCGGAATATTAAAATCCCACCGCAAGTTTAAACTGGGGGTAGTGGTGGTAGTGCTTTCGCTGATTTTTCCAGCCACCAGCCACTTATCGTGTGCTGAATACAACACTTTCGGCGTTACGCGCAAAGACCCCACATAAAAAGACGTCTGCGCGGACATATCACTATCGTGCACGGTTTCCAAACTGGTTCCGGCACGCAGGTCGGTTTTGTCCGAATCTTTGCGCGTAAAATTAAGCACCGTGTCAAAATAGTTAAACAGCATAAAGCGCAAATCGCCGCCGTATTGCTTGGTGTATTGCTCGTCTGTTCCCGTATTCGTCTGCTCCACCCAACTGTAACGCAATTTTAGGTTAGATGAACTGAACCAGCGTCCGCCGTAAAAGAATTTCTCCAAGTCGGAAATGGAAAAGGTCATATCCGGCAGAGTTAAACTGGTGGAATCGTACGACGTTCCCGTCTGTTCGTTGGACTGCAAGGTTTTGGTAAAGTTGTTAATCAGCGAAATGGTTTTAAGCGGAGCGGCCGCGCCGCCCATTTCGTAGCGGGCGAGCGGACTCCAACGCTGGGTAGAAGTAAAGGTATCGCGCAAAATCAAACTCTTGCGGTAGCCGTAATCGCCCACATCTTTTAAAGAACCGCCGCGAATCCACAGCGCCTTGCGCGAATCAAAACCGCTGTCCACATCAGCCCACGCATCGGCGTCCTGTATGCGGTAACTGGAAGAAATAACCAACGTGTTTAATAATTTACTGTTCGGCAACAGTTCATTTCCGTTAAGCGTTAAGGAAATCCCGCCGTCCGCATTGCGGTTGACGGTTTTCACCTCGCCTACGCCCACCTCTACACGAGTGCCGGAAGCGGTCAGCGTTTTGGCGTTTAAGTTGTTGTTTTCCTGCGTGCTGATATTATAACTGACGGACGGAGCCAGCCATTTATTAATCTTCCACGTACTGTTAAAGCCTGTATTTTGCGTTAAAGCCTTGGGGTAACTGATATCCTGCTGGGAAGATGAACCATACTGCGTGCGGTCCTCTTTGCTTTTGCTTAAACTGTAACTGGGCGTAAAAGTAAAAGAATTATTGGGCTGGTACGTTACCTTCATATTCATTTTTTGCGTGTTTTCATCCGTATTATAGTAATTGGCCGATTCCAAGTGTTTGCTCCGGTCGTAATCAATGGACGAATCGGTAATGTGATATCCGGCGGAAATGTTTTTGAAAGAACCCGCCGTATGAGAAAGAGTTGCCCCGTAAGTGCGGGCATCATCCTGGCGCTTCATTACGTCGTATTTTACCTGGTCGGTGGTGTACTCCACGCCGATTTTGGGCAGGTTTTCCTTGATAAAATCGCCGCGCACCATTGTACTTTGGCGGTCCACCTGGCCTTTATCCAATAAACTGACGGTGTTATAATCCTTGGAGTCCGTAATTAGGGGAGTAACCGTGCTGGATTTAGTCAAATTGGCTTCCATCGGGAATTCTTTAATTTTGTTCACTTTAACGAAATATTCCTGTTGGGTAACCTCTTGGTTTTTGGCAACGGAAAGAGGGGTTTCAAAATTACTGTCCTGATATTTGTACTTAGCCCCGGCACTGCCCCACTCGTCCCACTTTACCACCACATCGCCTTTGTATGCCGTGCCTTCTTTGGTAATAGCACCCGCCAAGTGGATGACGTTGAGCCACACTTCGCCCTGGCTGCCAGAAGTGCCGTTTTCCTTTTGCACCCCCGCTAAAATCAAACTGACTTCCTGGAAGTTTAAAATTCCGTTTGAGGTCCGCACGGGTTCCACCCGCACATTATAGGACGGGTCGGACTGGTTTTCAAAGGTATCGGCAATGCCGTCCCCGTTGGAGTCCACCATTTTTAAGGAAATCAACCGCCAACCGCGGAAGTTGGTCGGCACCACAACTTTATCATAATTGCTTTCCGTACCGACCTTTAAGAAAAATTCCGTACCGTCTTGGTTTAGGGGCGTATCTGTGCCCTGCTGCATTGCTCCGTGAAGCAAAAAGCGCACTTCGCGGTGTTGGCTGAAATCCATAGTGGAAAAGTTACGGTTGGCATACACTTCTTCGTTTTCGCCCAAGGTGGCAGTATTAAATTTGAGGTTTAAGGATTGGTCCAATGCGTTAGCGGAACCGGTGGACTTTTTGTAATTATCCACAGAACCGTACAAGTAATTAAACACCTGCCGGCCGTCGCCCGTGCGGTCTGCAAAAATAGGCTCATAATTGGCATTATCTACGTTATTAATACCTGCAACGGAAAACACGGACGGAGATACATTTTCCTGCGGGTTCCAAGCCGTGCCGGACAAAGACACATTGGCAATTTTAATTTGCCCTTTTAATTTATCCCCTTTTTTAAGTGTAATACGCAAGTGGCGGACCGCGGTCCATTCGCTTTTATCGTTAATGGTTAAGGGAACGGTAAAGGTCTGCCAGGCGGTATTTTCCGCCACATTATCTGCCAAACCGGGTATATCGGTCCCCGCAAAACCGAAATTTCCCTTCGTGGGAATTTTTTCCTCATCATATTTTCCGTTGCCGTTTAAATCCTGCGTATCAATACGTCCATTAGGCTGGGATTCGGGATTATAGACGTTATTTACAAACGGGTTATAGCGGTGTTCTTCACCGTCCGGATCCACAAACGACCACCCGATATCCTCGTTCGGCGCCAAACTGTTACGGCAGTAAATATCTTCCGTCTTGGGGGCCAGTCCACCGCCGCTGCATTGGGTTTCCATACCCATAGAATTATCCGAATATTCCGAAATATTACCAAAAGTAAAGTTCACCTTAGGGCCGCCGGTCTCACCCAGCATAGTTAATTCAAAGGAAGTCTTGTTGGACAAGTCCAAACCGCTGGTGCTGAGCGGATAGACGATAGACACTTCATCCCGTCCGTCAAAATTAACGCCTTTGGTAAAATCATAATCAATGACAAGCACCTGCTGTTTATCGTTGTAATCGGCAATAGAGTGCGGGTTGATTTCCAACGACGGCAAGTCTTGGGTATCCCAACGGATAGAATTCCAGAACGCACTTTTCCCGCTCGGGTTGGCCGCAATAATCCAATCCCGGAATATGCGCGATCCCGCCACCTGCTCGTTGGTTTCGTTCATACTGTCAATCATCGCATAGCCAAACAGGTTTTGCTTTTTGACACTTTTGGCAATTTCCGCGCTGAAATCCACCGACAAAGGTTCCGCCAGTTTGATATCCTTCCCGTTAATGTCCGCCCCATAAACTAAAAGGTCCTTGGCATAATCGCCTACTTGCGGGACTGTGGTGGGTTTGTCGCCGCCTTCTTTCAGCACGGTGGCCCCCATTACGATTTTATCAAACAGTTTGTAATCTAACCGTCCCCCCATTACGGAGTTGTTGGAATTAGAGCCGTTGGTCGTATCATAAGTGATATCAATAGTGGAGTTTTCGGTAATTTCATCTCCTTTGTAGAAAGTAATAAAGCCGGAGGTATAGTCAATGTAATAATCGTTGTTGCGTGTTAAGGTGCGCCCGTTTAGTTTAACGGTTTCGGACTGGACGACAATGTCCGCCTCAATAAAATAGGTTTTTACCGTGGACTCGTACTGTATTTTGAACGTCATATTTTTGGAAGACGTCGGCGTAGTGCCGTAAAGGCCTTTATCTTCAAGACGGCTTTGCAAATAAAAGATACCCGTATCAAAATCCATAATGATAGTGGAGGGATAGAGGTATTTCGGGTCCGTAACAGCCTGCCCGTTAGCATCCTGCAACTGCAAAATAAAGTTGCCTTTTCCGTTATCCGGCGTAATTTTTTGCGCGCCGATATTGTAATAGGTCTTTAACTCCATTTTGGTAGCGGTTTGTTCGGTGCCCGTAAGGGTGGATTGGTCGTTTTCGGTTTTGATTAATTTAATAGTATTGGGCGTTCCCCAACTGCTTAATCGGTTACCCGTCGTTCCGCGGTAGTCCACCGCCAATACGCTTTCTGCCTTAATGGTGCGTTTAAAAGTAATAATGCCGCTGGCATAGTCTATGGTATAGTCCGTACCGCGGGTTAAAAGTTCCCATTTTGCATTATAAACCGCACTTCCCATAAAATCGGTAGCATCTAGCGTTATGGGCACAAAATCAGAAGAAGTGCTGTTGTTATAAAAATAAATTTCTTCCGAACCGGGGGAAATGGAACCGATATATGTTTTCCATTGGGAATAGGCATTATCCAGCGCGGGATCACGCGCATTGTCGGGCACGTTTCCGCCAAAGGTCAAATCGTAATAAGTACGGCGGATATAATCTTTATCAGCCAACGAAACGATTTCCGCCACGCTGCTGCCCACGAATTGCTTTTGCTTGCTGGAACCCTTGGTTTGGGAGCCGATTAAATAGAGGTTGGCGTTCTTATGCTGCAAGTGCATTTTAGCACCGAAAAGTTGCTTTTCATATGCAATAAACTCCGTCTGCGGCAGGGACAAATTGATATCGCCGAACTCGGCCAGTTGCACCAGTTCCCCCGGCTTGCCGCGGTAAGCCACGGAAATACTTTTTTCTTCTTCCCGTTGGTCGTCGTAGTCAATATCCACAAACACGCGTTCCAAAATTTTACCTTGCATTTTTAACTGCAACTGTTGGTCCATTTCAAAACTGCTGTCGCTGCGCTCGTCCACGCTGTTATTGTCGTCTTTCTTGTACTTTTTAGCTGCCATTTTAAAGCCCAGCACATAGCGGCCCGTCAGCGCGATACTCGTGCCGTACAATGGCAAGGACAAAGTGGGATTCAAAAGCGTTAAATCGGGAATAGGCTCCGGCTCTTTATCCAGTTTATAAGCCCCCTCCACCGACGTAACCGCCTGCCGCCAAAATTCATTGGAGTATTTTAACAGGTTAGCATCATCCGGCGGGTCCTCCAAGGCCAGTTTCTGTTCCTCTTTGGCTTGCTGGTCTTCCCTAAAAATATCGTACTGGTCCGTATCCACCAATCGGTACGGAAGCGACTGCGCGCCCGCCGGAAGAGCGAACGTAAATTGCAGGATAAGCAATACAGCCAAGGCTTGGCGCAACAGTTTAATTAGGGGATAAAGCCTCATTGTTTCATTTTATAATATTTGTTTTGACGGCGGGGAACGAAAAAGGAAGCCCCGTCGGCTTCCTTTTAAGTGAAGATATAAAATACCTACGGCTGGTCTATTTCCACCGTAACGGTGCGGTGCAGTTCCCGGTGCTTTAAAATATCCAATTCCAACACATCCCCGGCTTTGGCCTGAGGGAACAACTCTTCCAGTTTGGCGGGGTCAAACGGAGCGGGATACTGCGGCAGATAGACTTTTTCCTTTACCTTGCCGCGGGAGTTTAACCACCGCACTTCGCCTACGCTTTCGCCGGACGCCACCCAAAACGCCGCACGTCCGTTTAACTTATACTCAAACATTGGAACCATATTTTGCTCGTAATTGCCAATCAACCACGAAAGGGTAAAGCGCGCATCGGCGGCAAAATAGTGCAAGGAATCCTTATGAAATCCATCAATAATACCTGCCACCTCGCCCGCTTCGTTAAGTACGGGGCTTCCGCAAAGACCGTCCATTTTAAAGGGCGTCTGCTCGCTCTGTATGGTTAGTTTAACGCCTTTGGCGTTAAGAAGCGTTAAATTACTAAGCCGCGCCAATCCCTGCACCGCATATGGGCTGCCCCAAGCGGCCAGTTTATCCCCCTCTTTGGGGGCCTGTTTGGCCAGGTGAAGAGGTTTAACAAAATCTGCCGCATCCAACGGAAGTTCTACAATAGACGAATCCGGCGAATTAATGCCATACGCGCCGGAAGCGGACACAAACAAACGCTCGTAATCCCGGGATTCGCCTTTTTCGTTAAATACACGCAAATGCACCATATTGCCCGGGCCACCTACCACGTGATAGGATAAAACCGCATACAGCCGCCCGCTGCCCGAACGGACCACAAAGCCGCTTCCAATTAAAGCACCTGTAAAAATATTGTGTGCTTCCAACAAAGAGGCCCCCATATGCGCTTCGGCAGGTTTTACTTTGGCCACCTCGCTGATAAGTGCGGTGCGGGCCGATTTGTGTTGCGCTACAACGGCCCTAATTTCGGGCGTCAGCGCAGACACCACCGGAGCACGCAAAAGAGGCGCAACCGCCACCGGACGGGCCGTCAACGCCGAGGATAAGGCCTTGGGCAACGCAGACGGCGGAACCTTAACGGGCACTTCAACAGGCCGACGCAAAGAAAATATTCGTTTTAGAAACGAGGACTTTTGTGCAAACGCCCCCGGCGCCACAAATAACAGACAAATAAATAAAGTAAAAATTCTCATATTTGTATTATATAATTCTGTTTTTCCTTACGGCCAGGGTCAAAGGGCCTAAGCCCGCTTGGGCACTTTGGCCCGATTTCTCCCCCGGGGTTCGTTATATTTTGTTAGAATAAGATATATGCACATCAGCATTTTTACCAAATACATTGCCAAAAGCCTGCTGACCTTTTTTATCGGCGTGCTGGGCATTTTGACGTTTGTTATCTTTATGAACCACTTTATCCGCGTGCTGGATATGGCTATGACGTACGGCACCAGTTTTGCGTGGATAGTGTCTTCGTTATTAAACATTATGCCTGATGTGTTTTGTTTAAGCGCGCCGATGGCCTTTCAAATCGCGATTTTGCTTACGCTTACCAATATGAGTGAACAAGGCGAACTCATCGCGCTGCGCGCGGCGGGATTCTCGTTTAAAGAAATCGTCCGCCCGCTTCTGTGCTGCGCCATTATTTTATCCGTTATTTTAGTAATTATGGGCAACTGGCTCACCCCGCGCAGTTATAAACAGTTTTTAAACCGCCGCAACGAAGCCCGCAGTAAAATTACAAAGGTAAATTTAGAACCTAAGACCTTTTTAAACCTGGGCGAGTGGGATTTGTATCTGGAAGATTTAGACACCAAAACCAATGTAGCGCATATGATCCACTTAATTAAAAAAGCAGACAGCGGGGCCCTTTCCACCAAAGTCAATGCCGCCACAGGCAAGGTAATTTTGACCGACACCGCCATTGGCCTGCAACTAAAAGACGGCCAAATGCAACGCCTGGATGAAAAAGACCAATCTTCTATTATCGCCGCCAATTTTGACGATTATACTATGAGTATCTCGCTTTTAAAGGCGCACACGCGCCGTTTGCGTGTGGGCGAAATGAGCACTACCAAACTATTGCGCCGTCTGCGCGCGATGCCGCTGGACGAAGAAACCGCCAACGAATATAAAACCTCTATCAGTATGCGTAATGTGCTGGCGCTCTCCCCCATTATTTTGTTATTTGTCAGTTGCCCGATTGGGTTTTCCTTGGGCAAACGCACTAATAAAGGTTGGGGTATGTTGTTTAGTGTAATTATCATTTTCTCCTTTTACCTGTTGATGACGTTAGGTCTGTCCTTAGGTAAAAAATATGCTCTTGTGGCCTATCCCGGCCCGTGGCTGCCTATTTTTGTTGGACTCGGCGCGGCATATTACCTGTGGAAAAAGAGGTTAAATATTTAATGCGCATTTATTATTATATCGCCAAAAAATTTTGGGGACCGTTCTTTTTTGCCTTGGGTGTGTTTACCACGTTGGTTGTACTGGGCGACACCTTTGAAAAAATGAAGAATTTAAGCAACGGCACAACCACGATTTTAGATTTACTTTCCTACTCCCTAGCAACTTTCCCCAATTGGCTGACAACCATTATGCCGGTGGCGTGCCTGCTGGGTGCTATTTCCGTCATTTCCGAAATGGTTTCCAA
>OJML01000041.1_pt1 | contig 75300 bp, 65 predicted proteins | sample 1597221 | NCBI WGS metagenome assembly OJML01 (sample SAMEA2452123, study PRJEB22498) | human gut metagenome | biome: human feces; feature: human gut; material: feces | place: Australia | collected 2012 | reverse complement strand
ACATATCATCATTTAATTTGACAAAATCGTCATTAAATATTTAGGCTAGCGACAGCATATATAAGAATAAAAGAAAAAGATAATCAGCTTAGTTATAACTTAATACTATAATTTCTAACTATTTATTCTTTTCCGCCATTTTTCGTCAGTGAGATTTCAACCCTACTTTCTTTTTTCTTTAATATTTTTAAGATTTATTGCCTTATAGTAAAAATATAATCAAAAAATTCAAAGAAATTTAGTACGGGTATAGTTACCCACAAAGCGAAAAAAAGCGGATTTTTTTAAAAAGTCTAAATAGCATTCTTTTTTAAAGCTAGTGTAATTAATTTGCCTACACATTTTTACATAACAAAATTATAACAAAAAAAGTACCGAACTCAATCGATACTGTCATTTGTAATTTGGTTGCGGGGATAGGATTTGGACCTACGACCTCCGGGTTATGAGCCCGACGAGCTACCAGACTGCTCTACCCCGCGATATATTCATCACACTCGTGGCGGAGAAAGAGGGATTCGAACCCTCGCTAGGCTTGCACCTACTATCGGTTTTCAAGACCGACCCCTTCAACCGCTTGGGTATTTCTCCATGTATGTTAATGTGGTGGACTCTACAGGACTCGAACCTGTAACCGATCGGTTATGGGCCGATTGCTCTAACCATTGCGCTAAGAGTCCAACAGTTTTTTATTAAATATTGGTAGCAGCGGGGGGATTCGAACCCTCGACGCACCGGGTATGAGCCGATTGCTCTAACCAACTGAGCTACGCTGCCATATACCTGGTGGATCCTAGGAGAATCGAACTCCTAACTTAAGCTTGCAAAGCTAACGTTATCCCATTTAACTAAGGACCCATGTTCCAAATATTTAATTCTATTGCACGTCAAACGCGCTTAAATAATATATCAAGAAATCAGATGACGTGCAATAGGTTTTTTAAAAATTTTTTAAAAATTTTGAATTAAGGTAATAGATTTCCAGTTTTTCTATAGAGTGTATACCATTCAGCTTTAGTTAATTTAACTTTTGTTCCATCAATTGCATCGAGAACATGCTTTTTGTTTGTTGATCCTGTAACAACTTGGATATTTTCTCCAAGCATTAAAATAAATGCTGTAGCAATTGCACATTTATTTGTTCCATATTTCTTTGCTAATTCTTCCATATATTTATTGGCTTCTTTCATTTCTTCAACTTCAAAAATAGACCCATTAAAGAAACCATATTGATAAGGTGACCAACATTGTAATTTTATTCCATAACGTTTCATATAAAAGAATAATTCACCAGTGTGCTCCGTTCCTTCAACGTTAGAAACATTACAATTTAACACTTCTCTTACTAAGTCGAGGTGGCCTAAACCTAATTGAAGTTGATTTATTTCGATAGGAATATTTGTTTGGTCAGTAAGAAACTTAATAACTTCGTGAGGAAAATTAGAAACACCGAAATGTTTTACTTTTCCTTCCTCTAATAATGTAGAAAAAGCCCTTGCGATTTCTTTTGCATCAAGAAAAATATCTGGCCTATGTAAAAGTAAAGAGTCAACATAGCTTACGTTTAGTCTTTCTAAAGACTTATTAACTGCATCAATGATGTGTTCATAACTTAAATCATATAAAGTAACATCATTTTCTCTATCTTTTACAATCCCTACTTTAGTTTGTAAAAACATCTTTTCTCTAATTTCAGGATGTAATTTAATAACTTCACCTATTTTTCTTTCTGAATCTCCATCATTATAAATATCAGCAACATCAAAGAAAGTTATTCCGTTATCAATATCAAACTTAATTAATTCATAAAGTTCTTCTACTGATAAATCTTTTGTTCTCATTAAACCTTGAATTATTTTTGAATTATCGTACATAGATTTTCTCCCTAAGTTTTATAATATTAGTATACATTAAAAGGAGCAAAAATTTATGAAGATACTTTGTATTTTAACAAATGGGTTCGAAGAAGTTGAAGCAATTGGTACAATTGGAATATTAAGAAGAGGTGGGATTGATATTGATATTTTTTCGCTTCACGGAACTGAAGCAACAGGAAGATATGGCGTAACAATCAAAAATTTAGGATTATTTGAAAATATTAATCTTGATAATTACGATTTTTTGTTAATTCCTGGTGGTCCTCAATATGCAGAACTTGAAAGTAATCCTTATTTTATAAACATCATTAAAGATTTTTATAAGAAAAATAAATTCATAGCTGCAATTTGTGCAGGTCCTACTATTTTAGGCCATTTAGGTTACTTAAAAGGAAAGAATTATACATGTTTTGAATCTATGAATGAAGATTTTGGTGGCAAATATATTGGAAGTTATGTTGTTAGAGATGGCAAAATAATAACAGGAAAAAGTGCAGCAGCTTCAATAGATTTTGCTTTTGAAATTATGGAAGCAATAAAAGGAAAAGAATTTACTGATAAAATTAAGAATTCAATTTATTACGAAAAATGCTAAACAATTTTTAGTCTTTTATCTTTAATTACTAGATTTGTTAAAGCAATTAATGTTTGACTTGGAAGATAAAAAAACCACATCAATTTATTAACTACATCAAGTCCAAATTCATCAATAATTGTTAAATTATTTAATCCCACGCATATATCACAGCCAATAAAAAGTAATAATCCAATTGATAAAATTAGATATTTTTTTGATACGTTGATGAGAAAAATTGAGTCAATAAAATTAAAAATAAGTTGAACAAAATAAATTCCAGCAAGTGCACTTGTTAGATCGAATTTAAAAATTAACGTTACAATAAAATATAAAATTAATGAAATTATCGCTCTTAAAATTAAACTTAAAATAAAGTATGTTTTATCTTTTCTTATATAATTAATCATTAAAAAATAAATAATTTGAGCAATAATAAAGGAGCAGATTCCATAAATAAATAAATTGTATTCTTCTCCTCTTATTAATAAAAAGTAATCAGAAATGAGTGTAAAAATAAATGCTATTGGAAGAAAAACCCTGCAAATCTCAGCTCTTTTTAAAAATATAAATAAACTATAAAGAAAACAAAATATAATTCCAACATATTTTATATATGTAGTTTCAAAAGAATTTGAAAAATCTCCAAACAAAAAAGTAGCATACATTACCACTTCAATAAGTATAAAAACTAAAGTAATAATTTTGCTACTTTTATTTGTCATAAACTATTTTAAAGAAACTAGATAGTAATTCTTTTTGCCTCTTTTAACAATAAGATATTTTCCAAATAAAGCATCGTCTTTATAGAATTCTTTATTAGCATCATTTTCTTTAACGCCATTGATTGAAACAGCATTATTTTTAATAAATTCTCTTGCTTCTCTTTTACTACTTGCACCTTTAACAAAGATTAAAAGATCTTCAAGTTTCATTTTTTCACTAACTTCAACTTTATAATTTCCAAATAATTCTTCGATTGATTCTTCTTTCAATTCTTTAAAGTTATTTGAGAATAAAACTTCACTCATTTTCTTTGCTTCATCAGCTGCTTCTTTACCATGAATTGTCTTTGTGACTTCATAAGCTAATGCTTTTTGAGCAATTCTTTGTCCTAAATTAGCTAAGTGTTCTTTTTCAATTGCTGTAATTTCTTCATGTGTTAAGAAAGTAAACACTTTTAAATATTTAACGCTGTCTTCATCACTTTGATTAATAAAGAATTGATAAAGTTTATAAGGGCTTGTAAGTTCTTTATTTAAGAATAGAGCGCCATCTTCAGATTTTCCGAATTTCTTGCCATCACTTCTTGTGATTAGGTGAGCTGTCATACATTCAACTTTAGCTTCATCACCTTCAGTTTTTTTAATAAAGTCTAAGCCAGCTGTTAAATTACCCCATTGGTCATTTCCACCAATTTGAATATTAACACCATACATATCGTGTAAACGTTTAAAGTCATATGATTGAAGTGTCATATAGCAGAATTCTGTTAAAGAAATACCTGCATCAAGTCTTGATTTAACGATATCTTTATTAAGCATATAGTTAATTGGGAAATATTTAGCTGTGTCACGTAAATATTCAAGTAATGAAATTTCACTTAACCAATCGTAATTATTTAAAATCATACCTTTTTCAGGATCTGATAAATCAATAAATCTTTCAAGTTGAGCTTTAATTGCGTTTGTATTTTCCTTAACTTTATCAGGAGTTAATAAATTTCTTTCTTTACTCTTTCCACTAGGGTCACCAATCATACCAGTACCACCACCAACGATAGCAATAATTTTATGACCAGCTTGTTGAAGTCTCATCAAGATAGAAATCATAACGAAATTTCCAATATGCATACTTGAAGCACTTGGATCAAAACCACAATAAATTGTTTGCTTTGTTTCAAATAATTTCTTTACATTTTCTTCATTAGAATATTCTTTAATTAAACCTCTCCAGTTTAAATCATCAATAACATTTACCATAAACACCTCAAATTAATCTCTATATTTTATATATGTCATTCTTCCATTCTTTTCAAGTTGAACGATTGAAATAATTTTATCTTTATTAATAGTTGCAGTTGTTTTATCACTGTATTCAATTTCAATATCGTTTTCATCAACTTTTTTAATGAATCTGACCATATTTTCTTTTTTATCTTCAACTTGTAATAAATCATTAGTATGAAGACCATAATTTACAATACTAACAACTGGGATTCCAAGTTTTTTATATCCTTGTAAACTTCTTAATTCAATTAAGAATAATGCAAGAATTGGAATTCCTCCAGCTTTACGAACTAAATCAACCATTGCTTTAGCACTTCCGCCTGTTGCAATTAAATCATCCATTATGATAACTCTATCGCCAGGTTGAATTGCATCTTGTGGAATTTCAATAGTTGCTTCACCATATTCAAGTTTATAAGTTTCTCTATATCCAACAAGTGGTAATTTGCCAGCCTTTCTTGCAAGTACTAATCCTTTATTATTAGAAGATGCAAGAGGAGCAGCAAAGATAAATCCTCTACTTTCGGCAGCAATGATTTTGTCCCATTTATCATAACTAGGGAGTTCCTTGTTTAAGTCCATAATTACTTGGTGGAAAGCATCACCATTAGCAAGTAATGGAGTAATATCTCTAAATTTAATTCCCTTAATAGGAAAATCTACAATCGTTCTGATATATTTGTCGTATAAATCCATTTTTATGTCCTTTCAATTAATATAGAGTTGAATCTTTTTTAACATATTCACTTTCAAATTTATATTCTTTTTCAATAAGATCACCATTAATTAAGTCAATAAGCATATACATTGCTCTTTTACCAACTTCTTGGAAATTAATGTGAAGATTAGAAATTTGTGGTCTTAAAATTGAAGAATATTTAGTGCCAATAATTGATAAAACTTCAATATCTCCAGGAACAGATAATCCACTATCAGTTGCAGCATTTAATACAGCAGCTGCGATTGAATCACGATATGCGATAACATATTCTTTTCTTTTTTGTTTGAATCTTTCCATGAAATCTTGATATGTTCTTTGATAACTATCATCACAATTCATAATGCAATATTCTCTATCATTTTCAAGGTGAACCTTGATAAACATATTTTCAACTCTAGAAAGCAATCTACCAGCATTGTGGACATGAAGGAAAGTCATTTTTTTACTACCCTTAAGGAAGTTGTCTTCAATAATTTTCTTCATTAAATGTTCATATCCAAATGGAATACATCCAATTTTACTTGCTGTAATTCTATTGTTTACATCAATAACAGGAACTGAATAATTATTGAATACTTCGAGATCTTCCCCGTTAAGTTCATCATCGAATACGATGACACCATCAACATGAGATTTAATAACTCTTTCTAAGCAAGATAAAGCATCTTCTCTACTATGTGAAGTTGTATATAAACTAACAGTAAAGCCATTTGCTTTACAAACTTCCGTAATACCATTTAACATATTTGCAATGTAAACATAGTTTGCACTAGGAATAATAACACCAATATTTGTTGTTTTGTTTGTTGCCAAAGCTTGAGCAAGTCCGCTAGGTTTATATCCAAGTTTTTTAATAACGGACATAACTTTGTTCTTAGTTTCTTCCTTGACTGTGCCAGTATTATTTATAACTCTAGAAACAGTAGCTAAAGAGACACCACTTGCTTTTGCAACTTCATAGATCGTTACACGTTCTTTTAAGTTGTCCATTTTTATTACCTCCCTAATATCTTATCATAATTAAAATCATTAAAAAGAAAAAAATGAAAATATTTTCATAAGTTGCTTTATTTATTGCGCCAATTGTCATTTTCTTTCTTATTAAAGAATCAAAAACCTTTTAATTCCTACATATTTTTCCTTTGTAAATTGAATGAAAATTATTGTAAAGAATTAGAAAAATTGAAAATTAGTATTTATTTATTTTTAGAATGATTTTGTCTTTTTTAGTTTTTCCATCAATTTCTGTAATTAATATTTTGCCTTTGCGTCTACATGATAAAAAAGAAGGAATTTCAATTTTTTGATCACATTTTAAGTCGGCTGAATAATTGTATTGAACTTCTTCATTTTCAATCATTTCTTTTGCTTTATCTCTTGATATATCAAAAGCACTAGACACAACATTATCTAATCTTAAAGAACTTACGATGATTTTGTCTTCCTTTAAAATATTGGTTGGTAGTACTTCGCTTGTTAATTCAATATTAACTTTATAATGAGAAACATAATTTAAATTTTCTAGGATAAAAGAAGACATTTGTTCTAATGCTTCAAACATATATATACCATCTTTAGCATAAATATTCCCTATCATTTCTCTTTTAATTCCTAGTCCGAGAATAGCACCCATTATTTCATTATGTTTAAGTGACTCGAATGCTTTTATTTTAAAAACAATTATAGGATTAATTATTTCTTGTTTTTTAACGCTTCCAAAAACAACTACTTTTTTTTCTCCTGAGTTTAATTCTAAATAAGGAATTGATAATTTTTTAGCTGCATTTTCAAGTGCTAATTGATAAGGAAGATTTAAAAAAGGTGATATAAAAAAATCTAGGTCACCATAACGAACATCATAAAGCTTATCTTCAATCTTTTTAAAGTCATAATCGTTTTTAAAATTTTCCATATCAACAATTATATAAAGGTAAGATTCTTTATTCCATTTGGAAATATCACCATTATAAAATGTGTATTCCAACAAGTCATTTATATTGGATTTACTAACGAAACCATACAAAAATTTCCAAAACCATCAAATGTAGGGGTTTTAAAAGGGTAGGACTACTCCTGCCCTCAACTCATTAAATAATTTATTTCTTATTTTCTAGCATCGATTTAATTTCATCTTTGCTAATTTTTTGGAAGGTAATTGTATCAACATATGGTAATACTTCTTCCGCAACTTTTTTGTCTTCAATCGTCCAAACATTTACAAAATGATTTTTGCTGTATTTTTGATATTCTTTCCTTTTCAATAATGTATCTTCTACATCTAAAGATTCAAACATATGTCTTAGTTTAAATGTCCAATCATGAGCTTCACAAACAAGTAACCCACGCATAAATCCAAACTTTTTAGTTAAAGCAAGAGCTCGTGGATCAAATGAAATTAAGAAAACATTCTTTTTATCTTTAATAGAACCTAATTCACCCATTGTATATTTAGCTAACTCTTTAAAGTTATCTTTATATACCTTAAGTTCTACAACCATTGGAACCTTTTCATTATTAAGTTTTAAAACTTCTTCTAAAGTTGGAATCTTTGTTCCATCTAATAAAGTGTAATTATCTTTAATTTCTTTTAATGTTAAATCTTCAATAATTCCAGGCTTACCAGTTACTCTTTCTAGTTCAGAGTCATGGCAAACAATAACTTTATTATCTTTTGTAATGTGAACATCATATTCAAATGCAACATTATTATCGATAGCATTTTTAAAAGCTTGGATACCATTTTCTGTAAATTGCTCATTCCAAAGTCCTCTATGAGCAACACCTTTTAAAAATAAAGGATTAATATTTTTAATAAGTTTTTCTTTTTTCATAATTAATCATCAATATCCAATGCTTCAAGTCCTTTTTTAATTTCTGTTTTGCTAACTTTAACATTCTTAACAAACATAAATACAATTGTAGCACCAGCAATACAAATGAGTGCATAAATTGGTAAGAATTGGAAAGAGAAATTAGGAATTAAAAGGAATAAACCGATTAAACAAGGTGTAATTGTTTGAGCAAACATTGATGATGCATAGTAGTATCCTGTAAATTTACCAATCTTCTTTGATGAACAGATCTCAACAACCATTGGGAAAGAGTTAACATGTACAAAACTCATACCTAATCCTTTTAAAGCAAATACTATATAAAGATAAATAGGGAATGAATTATAAGTACCTTCAGCAGGCATGTGTACTGGAATTGCAAATGAAAGGATTGCCCAAGTTAATAACGCAGTTCCTGTCATCCCTAAGCCTGTAACAATTGTCCATTTTCTTCCAATTTTTCCGGCTAAAATTCCACCAATTAAGAAGCCAAGAACTGAACCTAAGCCACCAATAATTGTATTAATCATATTTGTTGAACTTTTACAGCGCAAATAATAAATAGTATAGTTATTCATAAATGTCCCGATACCGTTGTCAGCCATAAACCATAAGAATTCTGCTCCTAAAATTAAGAAAAGCATAATCTTATTTGCTTTAGACATTGGCTTAGAATCATCATGTGTAACTTCGCTTTGAACAGCTGCCATTTTTTCTCCAAGAGCTAAATCGCCAGCAACTTCTTTTTCAATCTTGTTTTCGTTGATAGAGAAGAATAAAACTAAAGCGCTGATAACCATTAAAACTGAAGCAATTAAGAAAGGTGCTTCAATGACCCAAATATTCCCTGTATGATTAATCCAATTTTCACTACTAGGCCCTAAATATGTTGTAAGTGCAAAAGCAATACCGACAATTGTTGCGCATGCGCCACCAATGTAACCCATAATATTGATAATACCATTAGCTTTACTTCTTAAAGGTTTAGGTGTGATATCAGGCATTAAAGCAACTGCAGGATTTCTATACATCATTGCAAAAAATACTGTAACAGCCATTACTCCTATTGTTCCTGCTAAATTGTGATAATGAAACAAAACTGGAATAAATGGAAATGCGATTGCACACAAGAATGTGCCTACTAAAATATAAGGCATTCTCTTTCCAATTTTAGTATGTGTTTTGTCTGATAGATGACCAAATATAGGTAGCATAATTAAGGCAGCTAAATTATCAAGAGCCATCATCATACCAACAAGGTATTGAACTTCTTTTTCGTTATCAGCATTTAATACTTCTTTAAAAAGTTCAGTTAAAATTGATGGACACCATGAGTCGTAAACTTGCCACAAAAGTAAGATACCAAAAAAGGCAAATCCAATAATAATTGTTCTTTTGTAGTTGAGCTTAAGTTTTGGTGCACCATCGTTTGTGTTTACATTATTTCCCATAAACCACTCCATTCTTAGAGATTTTTATCGAAAATTCCCTACAAAACGCCAATATTTTAAAAAATTTTATCGATAAGTTGTGGTAACTCATCTAAAGATAAAATCTTATATTTAGTATTTTCAATTTTGCCAAAGCCATAACTTGCATGAATAAAAATAGCTCCAGCTTTGTCACTTTCTACCATATCTTTTTTAGTATCGCCAATATATATAACTTCATCAATATTTTCATCGTGTTGTAATTTTTTAATGTTTTGCCATTTTGCTAAGCCTGTATCACCAGCGCATAAATGTCCCTCAAAAAAACTTTCCATTTTACAAGCTTCTAAATAGTTTTCAATATAACCTTTATCAGAATTTGAAACTATATATAAAGGATATTTTTTCTTTAAAATTGATAGGATTTCTATTTCATTTGGATATAGAACTCCAGGATGAATAGCTAAAAACTCAAGTTCACTTTTTAAACAAATTTGAAAAAGTTTCATCCCTTCTTCTTTTGATGTTCCAGGGAATGCTAAAGGTAGAGTTTCTTCAGGAGTAAGTCCCATAAAACTCTTCATTAAAGGTACATTAAAACGATAGTTTGTTTTATTATCTATCATTGCTTTATTCCAGGAATCAGTTAAAGGTACTAGAGCATCCCATAAAGTTCCATCAAGATCAAAAAATATTGCCTTTTTCATAATCAATAACAATATTTTAAAGTAGATTATTTAGAAAAACAAGGAACCTTTATTTTCATATTGTCTCATAAAGTTTAAAAACCGATTTAAAAGTAAGAAAACAATATTTTTCTAAAGCTATGCAAATAAAAAACTCCGACTAAAATTTTAATCAGAGTTCTATAAATTTTATAATAACTTATAAATAAATTATTTATTTTGTATAAAATAAAACTAATAATATTGCGCAAAGAGCAACTGCTAAAACGCCTAAACCTACAACAATTAAGATAAGACTTTTTTTGCTTAATGTATCTTCGCCTTCTTCTCTAAAAGGAAGAACGACGCCATTTTGAGCAAGAATTCCTTTTCCAAAACCTTTATATAAAGCTGCAAATAATAATGGTGAAATGATAGCGCCTGCTGCAATTTCACAAACTGTGCCTGGAGCAATACAGGCTAAAAGGAAGTTCCAGAAGTTACCGAATGAATTATTTGCTTGTTCAATTAATTCACTTATTCCTAAGAATTTGCTAATTTGAAAGATATCTAAATAGCCAAAAACATATAAACAAGTTAAAGTTAAGAATGTGTGTACAAATGTTAATAATCCAGCGAGTGGAGCACAAATAAGTAAATAATTTTTGAATGTTGTTCTTTTTCTAACACAATCAAAAACTAAGCCACTAACTAAACCAAATAATACTCTTGGTAAAACACTAACAAATGGGTTAACAAATAAATAATCTAATGTTCCTGGGTAAGTTAATGCTTTAAATAATGAAAATAATCCAAAAAATAATCCATATAATGTACCTTTACCTGTTCCAAATAAGAGAGCGCCAATTAAAACAATGATGTGAATAATAGTAAAACTAATAGGTCCGATTGAAATATATCCAATGTAAGGTACAAAGGATAAGATAGCAATTAATGCTAAAAACATTGCGTCAACTGTCATTGACATTATAAATTTATTCTTTTTCATTTTTTTCTCCTGCATTTAAACAATAAATTTCAAATAAGCCATCTAGGACCAAATTTTCTTCATAATTAAAACAAACAATTTGATCTCTAATGACGTTAGCAAAGCCACCTGTTAAAATTCTATTTATTTTATAGCCAAGTTCGTTTTCAATTCTTCTAGCAAATTCGCTTACCATGTAAGCTTGTCCGAAAACAATACCTGATTGAATAGAATCTTTCGTGTTCTTCCCAATAATTTTTGCTGGTTCAGCAATTGGTGTTTCCATTAAAAGTGATGTATTATCAACCAAGGCTTTTAAACTAGTTTCCATACCACAACTAATAATGCCACCAACGAAAGCACCTTTATCATCAACGACATAAAGTTTTGTTGCTGTTCCTAAATCTGCAACGACTAGAGGATAGCCATATTTTTTTCTAGCTCCAATTGCTCCTGCAAGTAAGTCAGCACCAAGTTCTGATGGATTATCAAGTTTAATACTCATTTTTGTTTTTAATGACTTGTTTAAAATAAGAGGTTTTATTTTAAAAACTCTTTCAATGCACCTAGTAAGTTCAACAGTCAATAAAGGTACAACACTTGAAATAATGCATCCATCAATTTCGTAACGTTCCTTAATTAAAGTCTTAAAAGAATAGGCATATTCATCACTTGTTTTTTCTCTATTTGTTTTAATAGTGAATTTATTAACAAGTGCTGATTCGTCATAGACTCCAAGTTTAATTGAGGTGTTACCACAATCAATACATAAAATCATAAAGTTCCTTTCTACAGTCCATAAGGTACCGTGAATTTTGACTTACATATTAAAGCATAATAGAAGTTTAGAAGCAAACAAAAAGCGGATTTTACTCCGCATTTTGTGGTTTTATTTAAATTTTAATCAGTCTTTTGCTTCCGTTACTGAATCATAATTATTGCTTCTAGCAATTGCTTTCCATTCAGGTTTTGATAATATTCCTGAGAAAATTGAAATATTATATAAAAGCATAAAGAGAGGAGATAAGATAATTCCAGGAACGATTTTCTTGACATTTACATTAAGTCTTTTTTTAGCAGACATAGCACAAATTAATGTTTCAAATATATAAAGTCCAGCTGCTACAAGGAGAAATAAAATTCCATTTTCAACAATATCTTTAACAATCATAAAGCTATATTCCAGAGAAGAACCACCATATTGATTAACAACAACATTCCATGTATTCATAAATGTCATCAATGTTCCGTTTGTCGATAAATTAACTAGATGGAAAATTATTAAACCAACAAAATAAGGAAGAATCCAAACAAGTGAAAAGAATGAAGTTGGAATAAATAATAATTGGAAGAATAAATCTAACAAAGAAATTTTTCCTGTGAATATTCCTAACAAAAGCATCTTCCATCCTTTTTTAAGAAACAATCTATTTAGACCATTTCCCATTCTTTTATTTCTACGGAATGTATCAATAAAAGTTGCAGGTTGATCATCAAATACTATAGCATCTTCAACAAAATGCACTTTTTCACCATTAAAAAGAGCTTCGATTGTAAAATCAGCATCTTCGCTAACATGATATGTTCCATAACCACCTAATTTTTCAAGATAATCTAGGCACATTGTCATGCCAGCTCCACCATCCATCATAGAAGAAAGATGAAGTCTTTCTCTAACACGAGAAGAAACTCTACTATCTCTCATATAATAAAGGCCACTAACAGCTGACCAATTATTTTGAGTTAAGTTTCCTGTAGCGATATAACCTCTCATTAAACGATAGCCTTTTGCTGCTCCTTCATTAATTCTATTTATAAAATTTGATTCAAGAATATTATCTGCATCAATTTTAATAATATAATCAAAATCATTTCTGTGATTTTTAAGAATGTACTTAATGCCATAATCAATTACATAAGCAAGTCTATGATTTGGATCTGGATCGATGAATTCAATAGGTGTTCCACCAGCTTCTTTTACTCTTTCCATTGTATGGTCATTACAGTTATGACAACAAACAAATATTTTATACATATCCTTTGGATAATTTTGATTATTAAGAATACGTTTTACTGTTTCACCAATAACACTTTCTTCATTGTGAGCAGGAATTAAGATAGCATAGCGAAATCTTTTGTCAGTTTTAGGTAATGTTTTCTTTTTAAGCCAAGACAACATAAAATACAAAACTTGAAATACAAATCCGAGTGAACAAATACCTAAAATAACTATGTTAATAATAGTAAGTACCGAATAGATCGAGCTACTTACGCTTGAAAAGTCGAATAAAAACATGTATGTCTCCTTGATTGTCTAAATAATAACATTTAATAGACACGCTTGAAACGATTTTAATAAATTAGAGTACAAAATTAAGAATAATGTTTCAATTATTTAACAACAATAGAAACGATTTTATTTTTAACAACAATTATTTTCTTAATTTCATGTCCTTCTAAGTTAGCCTTGATTTTATCTGAACTTAAAGCTTTTTCTTTTACAACTTCATCATCTTCATCTTTATTAACTTCGATTAAATCTCTCATTTTTCCGTTAATTTGAACCGCCATTTTGATTGATAAAAGTTGAGTTTTCTTTTCATCATATGTTGGCCATTTTGCATATGTAATTGTTTCATTATGTCCTAAGAAAGTATGATAAATCTCTTCGCCAACAAATGGACAAATGCAATCAAACATTTTAATAAAGTTTTCTAAATATTCTCTATAAATTGTTTTTGCTTTATAAAGTTCATTAACAAAAATCATCATTTGTGAAATTGCAGTATTAAATTGTAATGCTTCAAAATCTAGTGTGACTTTTTTAACTGTAACGTTATAAATGTAATCTAAACTTCCATCGTTTGTATCTACGACTTTGCTAAAGAATTCTTTATCTTCGAACATTCTATAGACTCTATCAATAAATCTTCTACTTCCTTCAAGTCCGTTGCTTGACCATGGTAAACTTGCTTCAAGTGGTCCCATAAACATTTCATAGAGTCTTAAAGTATCAGCACCATATTTTTCAACTATATCATCAGGATTTATTACATTTCCTCTAGATTTTGACATTTTTTCACCATTTTCGCCTAAAATCATTCCTTGATGGAATAATTTCTTGAATGGTTCTTTGCAGGAAACTACACCTTGATCAAATAAGAATTTATGCCAGAATCTAGCATATAAAAGATGTAAGACAGCATGCTCTTGTCCACCAATGTATAAATCAACTGGTAGCCAATGGTCTAATAATTTTTTATCTGCAATTGCATTGTTATTATGTGGATCGATATATCGAATATAATACCAACAGCTTCCAGCCCATTGAGGCATTGTATTTGTTTCTCTAGTTGCTTTGTGACCATTATATGTAATATGTAACCAATCAGTTGCATGAACAAGTGGTGATTCACCTGTTCCACTAGGTTTATATTCTTTTAATTTAGGTAAAACTAAAGGTAAGTCTTCATCTTTAATTCTAGCCATTTCTTTTGTGTCATCATAAGTTACAATTGGAATTGGCTCTCCCCAATATCTTTGTCTTGAGAATAACCAATCTCTTAATTTGTAGTTAATTTTGAAATTTCCTGCACCAATCTCAATTAATTTATTAGTAATTGCTTCTTTTGCTTCATTAATTTTCATACCATTAATGAAGTTGCTATTAATATGTGGTCCATCTTGAGTAAATGCTTCTTTTGAACAATCACTTTCAATAACTACATTGATAGGTAAATTATATTTTTTAGCAAAAGCATAATCTCTTTCATCATGAGCTGGGACTGCCATAACTGCTCCACTGCCATAGCTTGCTAAAACATAATCAGCAATAAAGATAGGCACTTTTTTATTATTTATAGGATTAATTGCATATCTTCCAATAAATACACCTGTTTTGTCCTTATTTAATTCTGTTCTATCTAAGTCTGATTTATGTGAACAAACTTCAATATATTTTTCAACTTCTTCTTTCTTATCATCTGTAACAAGCTCTTTTACAAGTGGATGTTCAGGTGCTAAACAGCAATATGAACAACCAAATAATGTATCAGCTCTTGTTGTAAAAACTTTAAATGTTTTATCGCTTCCATCGATTTTAAATATAACTTCTGTGCCTTTAGACTTTCCGATCCAGTTATGTTGAAGTTCAATAGTTGAATTAGGCCAATCAAGTCCCTTTAATCCTTCATCCAATTTATCTGCATATTCAGTAATACGAAGCATCCATTGTCTCATTGGTTTACGAATGACAGGGAATCCACCTCTTTCACTCTTTCCATCAATAACTTCTTCGTTTGCTAAAACTGTTCCAAGTTCTGGACACCAGTTAACAGGTTTATAATCAACATAAGCTAAATTATTATCAAACATTTTTGCAAAAATCCATTGAGTCCATTTGTAATATGAAGGATCGCATGTCATGATTTCTCTATCATAATCATAAGAAAAACCGAGCATTTTAATTTGTCTTCTGAAATTATTAATGTTTTTAATTGTAAAAGCTTCAGGATGTTCATTCATTTTCATTGCATATTGTTCTGCAGGAAGACCAAAAGCGTCCCATCCAATTGGGTGAAGAACATTAAAGCCTTGCATTCTCTTCATTCTTGATACAATATCAGTTGCTGTGTATCCTTCTGGATGTCCAACGTGTAATCCTTGTCCACTTGGATAAGGGAACATATCGAGTGCATAATATTTAGGTTTACTAAAATCAGATGTATCACATCTATATTCTTTGTTATCGTCCCAAACTTTTCTCCATTTTTGTTCTACTTCTTTATGATTGTACATACAAATTCCTCCTATAAAAAAATCCTTAGAAAACATTCTAAGGACGTAATATACGCGGTACCACCTTAGTTCGCTAAAAACTTTTAGCGCTCTCATTAAAGTTAAATCGTCGATGTGAGACTTAAAGTTTTATTTATTAACTTTCACCACCCGTTAATTCTCTAAGAAATAAAAATCTTTAATTATTCATCGACTAGATTATACTTTTTTTAAAATTAAAATTGAACTCTTATTTATTACTTTACTATATAAATGCTAATTAATTCTTGCTTTATAACCAACATCTTCTATAGCATTAATGATGTCGTTTTCATTAAAGTTTTCACCAGTTACTTTTGCTGTTCCATTTTTTAAATCAACATTAGCTTCTTCGACACCATTTACTTTCATGATTGCATCGTAAGCATGTTTTTTACAATGTTCACACATCATTCCATCAATTTTAAAATTAACAACTTTCTTCATAATTTTTGTTTCTCCTTTTTTATTAAAATTTAATAAATTTATTGTTAATGCATTAAGCACAACAAATACACTTGAAAAAGCCATTGCAAGGCTACTTATCATTGGATTCAATTTGATTCCAAATGATGGATAAAAAATGCCAGTTGCAAGAATTACACCTATCGAATTATAGAAAAATGCCCAAAATAATCCAATTTTAATAGTTACCATTGTTCTTTTTGATAAAATCAGTGCATTTTTAACATCCATTAAATCACTTCTTTTAAGTACAATATCGCTACTATTAAGTGCAACTTCGCTACCCGCTCCAATTCCTATTCCTATATCAGCACTAGTTAAAGCAAGCGCATCATTAACTCCATCACCAACCATAGCAACAAGATGATGACTATCAGTTTTTAATGAATTTATTACTTTTTGTTTATCTTGAGGTAAAACTTCACTAATAACTTCATTAATTCCTACTTCATTTGCAATATGTTTTGCTGTTACCTCATTATCACCAGTTAACATAATAATTTTAATTCCTAATTTCTTAAGTTCTTTGATTGCTTCAGCACTATTTTCTTTAATTGTATCTTTTAAAGCAATTAAACATGCGATTTTAGAATTTTTAGAAACAAATAATACAGTTTTTCCTTCTTCGCTAAGCTTATTGAAGGTTGATAAACTAAAATTATTTTCATTTATCATTTCTAAAACTTTCTTGTTTCCAATGATAATATCATTATTATCAATTTTTCCTTCTATTCCGACTCCATCAATCGATTTAAATTCATCAATTTTAAATTCATTTGAGCAACTTAAAAATTCAACAATTGCATTAGATAATGGATGTTCGCTTCTTTTCTCTAACGAATAAATCTCATTTCTAATGTTTTTATCTTCTTTAAATACAATAAAATCAGTTACTTTAGGTTTTCCTTCTGTAATTGTTCCTGTTTTATCTAAAACTATTGTTTTTATATAATGTGTATTTTCTAAAACTTCCGCATTTTTGATAAGCAAACCATTTGAAGCACCTTTTCCACAGCCAACCATAATCGCGACAGGTGTTGCAAGTCCTAATGCACAAGGACATGCGATAACTAATGTAGAAATTGCAAAATTAAAAGCATCGCTAAATGTATAAGGAGCATTAAAACAATATATCGAAATAATAAAACCTATAAAAGTTATTAAACTTATGCTAATTATAGTTGGAACAAATACAAGTGAAACTTTATCAACTAATTTAGATATAGGAGCTTTCGAATTACTAGCTTCTTCAACTAATTTAATTATAGTATTAATCGATGTATCTTCGCCAACTTTTTGAGCTTTAATTTTTATAAAACCCGCAGTAATAATTGTACTAGCAAATACATTTTTTCCTTTTCCTTTATATATAGGGAGTGATTCTCCAGTAATGTTGCTTTCATCAATCGAAGCATTGCCATCTATAATCTCACCATCAACTGGTATCTTATCTCCTTTTTTGCAAATAATAATATCGTTAACTTTTACATCATTTATATTTACATTTAATTCTTGATCATCTCTTAAAACGACAGCATTTTGAGGTGTAAGTTTAACGAGTTCTTCGATAGTTTTAGTAGTTTTTTTCTTTGATAGTCCTTCTAAATATTTTCCTAAACTAACTAAAGTTAAAATCATTGCAACGCTTTCAAAATATAAATTATGCATATATTGCATAACTATTTCATTATCATCATGACCAAGTCCATATCCGATTGCATAAATAGCAACAATTCCATAAATTAAACTTGCGGTTGCTCCTAATGCAATTAAAGAATCCATATTAGGTCTTAGATGGAATAAATTTTTAAAACCATTAATAAAGAATTTTCTAAAGAAAATTATTGATGGAATTGTTAAAAGTAATTGGGTAAAACTAAAAGTTAAAGCATTTTCCATTCCAAGTAAAAAACTAGGTAAAGGCCAATTAAAAGTATCCATATGTCCCATAGAAATGTACATTAAAACAATAAGAAATATAAAAGATACAATTAGTTCGATCAAATCTCTCTTACTGTTTTTTGATTTTTCTTTCTTTTCGGGTTTTTTACCAATTTCGCACGCACCATACCCTGCATCAAAAACGGCGTTAATTATTTTTTCATCATTGCATTTTTTATCATCGAATTCTACTTCCATAGAATTTGAGAGTAAATTCACATTAACATCTTTAACTCCATCAACTTTTCTTACTGCATTATCAATATGCGCCGCACAAGCTGCGCAGCTCATGCCTTCTATATCAAATTTTTTCTTCATAAAATTAATCCATTTTTTTAATTAAATCTGTAATTTCATCTAATGAAGATAAATCATTGTTTTTAATGTCATTTACTACACATGTTTTTAAATGATTATCTAAAATTACCATTTCTAAACTTTTAATAGCTTTTTCAATTGCTAAAAGTTGAATTAAAATATCTGAACAGTATCTATCATCATCAATCATTTTTTTGATTCCGTTCATTTGTCCAGCTATTTTATTAATTCTAATTTTTAATGCATCCTTATCAGCTTCTTTTCTATAAGTATGTTTTTCACAACAGCAGCTCATTACTATCTCCTTTAGAATACTTAAATTCTATACCCCCACAGGGTATACATCAAATAATATGCATAAAGAAAAAGGACCAAGTTTCCTCGATCCAATTTAGTTATGATTTTTATTTAATATTTAGCATTAATTTATATAAATCAATATATTCATCAGCAGATTTTGACCATGTGTGATCAACCTTTGCAGCATTTAATCTTAACTTTTTAAAAGTTGTATATCTTGAGTTATATGTCATTAACGCTTGAGCAACACATTTAAGTGATTCAGTAATTGAGAAATCATCAAATCCAAATCCATCAGCTTCTTTATAATTGTTAATTGCATAAGAATAAGGGATGACACTATCTTTTAACCCACCAGTTCTTCTTACAATTGGTAAAGTTCCGTATCTTTGAGCGATCATTTGGCCTAATCCACATGGTTCAAAAGCACTAGGCATTAAGAAGAAATCACTGGCAGCATAAACTTTGTGAGCAATTTCATTGTTATATCCAATGAAAACCATAATATTTTCAGGATATTTTCTTTGTAAATTGTTGTAATAGTCTTCAGCCCATTTTTCTCCACTACCAACAAGAGCAAAATTAGCACCACTACTAACAGCAAAATCAGCCATTGCATTAATTAATGTGAGACCTTTTTGATCTGTTAAACGAGATACGACGCTAAATAAAGGAGCATCTTTTTTAAGGTTATATTCTTTTACAAACGCATCTTTATTTTTCTTTTTGCCTTCATCAATTTCTTTTTTAGTGAAGTTAGCATAAATTAATGGGTCTCTAGTAGGATCAAATTCTTTATAATCCATTCCATTTAATATTCCAACAAAGTCATTTTGTCTTAAAACAAGGTCGTACCATAAACCTTTACTTCCTTCAGGAGTTTTAAGTTCATAAGCATGTGTTGGAGAAACTGTTGTAATTTTATCAGCAAAAGCAATGCCTGCTTTAAGTGTTGAAACTTGTCCTTCAAGTCTAATTCTTCCAGAAAAGAACAAGTTTTGATCTAGTCCATAGAAATCATTTAAGCTTCCAACACCAAAGTACCCTTTAAATAATGGATTATGAATCGTTAAAACAGTTTTAATTGTTTTAAAGAATTCATCATTTTTGTACTTTTCTTTAATGAGGCAAGGAATCATTCCAGTTTGCCAATCATTTACATGAATAACATCTACTTTAAATGGCAAATGTTTTACTAATTCAAGAACAGCATTTGAGAAGAAAGCATATCTTTCACCATCATCATAGTAACCATATAATCCATTATTTCTATTAAAATAGAAATCATTTCTAATTAAATAGTAGTCTATTCCATCAATAATAGAATGGTAAACATCAGTTTTTATGCATCTCCATCCCATTTTAACTGCAAATGAAACTAAAAATTTAATATTAAATTTGCTTTGGTCAATTGAAGAATAGAATGGCATTACAACGCCAACATCTTCACCTTTTTTTACGAGTTCTTTTGGCAATGCATATGCAACATCAGCTAAGCCACCAGTTTTTGCAAATGGTAAAGCTTCACTTGATACAAAAAGTATATTCATAAATTAAACATTAACTCCTCTTGGGAAATAAAGTGGTTTATTTTCATCACCAACAATTTCTTTCTTTTCCACAAAATGTACACGTTTATCAGCGATAACATTTTTAATATGTGTTCCAGCTTTGATTACACAGTGTGTGAAAATAATAGAATTTTCAACAGTTGCCCCTTCTTCAACAGTAACATCACGACAAATAATTGAATTTTTTACAGTTCCTTCAATTGCACTTCCGTTAGCAATTAAAGAATTTTCAACAACAGCATGTTCACCATGTAAAACAGGTCTTGAATTGTGTGTTGTTGTATAGAATGACCATTTTTCATCCCCGAAGAAGTCTTTTAAAAGTATTGGATTATTTAAGAAATCAAGTGAGTATTTGAAATATTTTTCTAATGAATCAAAGCATAAAGCAATATCTTTAAATTCAATTAAGTTAACTTTTGTAACATAGTTAGCAATATAATTCACCATGTCTTCAAAAGTATAAACAACACTTAATTCGTTAGATTTTTTAAGCATATTGATAAATAATTCTTTATCAATAATAAGAGTATTTAAAAGAACATTAGCAGGTTCATCATTCATATCTTTATATAATTTTTGAACGCAGTTAAGACTATCAGAAACTACTTTGTATGAATTTCTAAATTCATTTGAATGTTCGACTTTTTTATAGACTAATGAGCAAAGTTTTCCACTTTTAATGTGTTCGTTCATTATTTCTCTATAATCAGTTTTAGTAACAATACTTGAGTTAGTAACAATAATATATTTTGTATTTTCATCAAATAAAACGAAATCGTTTTCTTTAATATTATTTACATCAGTATTATAAACAGGATTAATAATGCCTTTTTCATTAATAAGGAAACTTAAGAAGCCTGTCTTTGGATTAGTTAAATATGTATTAGGAAATAATATATGCTTATGAATATTATTAACATGTTCTTTAACAAGAATTCCAATGTTGTCAATGCCACTATTAGTTAAATTTGATAATACGAAGTCAATAAAAGCATATCTGCCAAGAAAAGTTGTACTTGCAAGTGGTCTTTCTTTAGTAAGTAAACCTAAATCATTTTGATCATATAAATCAACAAGAGCTAAAACATTGTTCATTTTTGAAGGTTCCTTTCATAATCGATAAGGACAACTTCATCACTATTTTCATTAATAACTTCGTTGTCTTTAATTTGTGTATTTGGTCCTAAAATTGCATTATGTATATGTGCGTTTTCGCCAATTCTAACGCCAGGCATTAAAACTGATTTTTCAATAACTGCACCTTTTGCAACATAAACTTCATTAGAAATTACAGATTCAACAACTTTGCCTAGAATAATTGAACCTTGGTTAATTAATGAATCTTTAACAACAGCGTGTGGTCCGATAAATTGAGGCATTGAGTGAGTATCTTCGCTAAATACTCTTGGATATTCATTAAAACGAATTGTATCTTCTTTTCTTTGAGATGGTAATAATTCAAGATTTGCTTTATGTAAACTATCTAAAGTACCAACATCTCTCCAATATCCAGAGAATCTATAAGCCATAAGTTTTTTATTATCACTTAAGAATTTAGGAATAATATTTCCACCAAAATCATGAGCGCTATTTTCATCTTTAGCATCAGCAATTAAAGCTTTTCTTAGATCTTTATATGTAAATACATAAACGCCCATACTTGCTAAATTTGATAATGGTTTTTTAGGTTTTTCAACGAATTTAGTAATTCTATCTTTTTCATCAACTTCTAGAATTCCAAATCTAGAAGCTTCTTCCCATGGAACTTCAATAACACTAATTGTGCATGTTGCATTATTTTTAATATGCAAATCAATCATGTCATTGTAAGTTGTTTTATAGATATGATCACCACTTAAAACAACTACGTAATCAGGATCTTCTTCATCTAAAAAATCAAGGTTTTGATAAATGGCATCAGCTGTTCCTTTATACCAGTTTGCACCTTCTTCAGTTTGACGTGGTGGTAATGGTAAACATTTTCCATTAACTCCATCAAATCCCCATACTGAACCGTTTCCAATATAATTATTAAGTGCAACTGACTCATATTGAGTTAAGACACCACATACATTAATATCGGAATTTGCTACGTTTGAGAGAGAAAAATCAATGATTCTATATTTTCCTCCGAAATACACTGCAGGCTTAGCAATCTTTTTTGTAAGTGCTTTTAATCGGGTTCCCTTACCTCCTGCAAGTATCATCGCAACAACTTTTCCTGTCATAATTACTCCCTTCTTTAGTTATGCAATTTACTCTTTTTCGAATAATCGCACACAACTCTTATTTTTATCGTGGAGCACAATTAATGTTTCATCTACTAAAGGTGAAATATCTGGAATTTTATCGTATGGTGCACTGAGAATAACCTGTAAAGAAAATTTCCTTAAAAGTTTAACAGCTTCAGTCATTCTGTTTCTATCCATCTTAGAGAATGCTTCATCGAAAATTATCAATCTAGTTGTGTTGCCGATTTCTCCTTCATCATTGACATGATATAACTGTGCAAAAGATGCTAAGACTGAAATGTAGAATGGTGTTTGGTTTTCACCACCACTATTTTTTCTCATCATTTTTGAAAGTCGTTTCACATCACCTGTATCTTTATTATACACGATAACATCAAAATCTAAATAGCTTCTATAATCAGTAAATTTAGTGATGTTTTCTAATAATAAACCATTTTTATCGCCATTTCCGACATCAACAATTTGTTTAAATAAGTCTTCCATGACATCTTTATATTTAGTAATAAACTCAGTATCGTCTTTACCACCATTAATGATTAAGTCGTCCTTGAGCATATCGTAATATCTCTTATAAACTTGTGAAGGTCTAACAGTAAATTCGTATTGATCTTTTCCGAAAGAAGATTGTTTTAATGCGCCATTTAAGTTTTCAATTTGGTCTTCAACATCTTCGATTGCTGCTCTTAATTTAAAGATAAAGTCATCTTTAAATTGCTTTGTTGCTTTTTCGTAAGAATCTTGAATTTTTTCTCTATATTGAGGTAATTTAACATCTCTAAAATCAGTTAATTCTGCCTCAAACACTTCATTCGACTGATTCTCTACATCATAAGAAAGATGATAATCATTACAATAGTCTCTTCTTAATTTAATAATTGAATTCTTAAGACTATTTACTTGGTAATTTAATCGAGATTGTTCAACATTAAACATGGATAAAATTTCGAGATTAGATTTTCCTTCTTCTCTTTGTTGATTATAAATAGGCAAAGCCTTATCACTAACCAAGAAAGGATCATAATGGGAGTTAATATTATCTTCCATTTGTTTAATGCTTGCTTGTTCAGAAATAATCTTATCAGTTTTTATATTTTCAATATCTTTTACAAGATTTCCTTTTTCAAGAATAATTCTTTCTCTAGAATCGCTAATAGATTTAATATCTGCTTCGATATCTTTAATTCTATTATCGATTGAACTTGTTAATGGAGAACCACTATCTTTCAATTCCCCTTCAATATATTCTTTGTTTTTGATAAGTCCTGATAATTCAGAAATTCTCTTTAATAAATTGAATGAGTTATCAATTTCAGTAGTTGTAATAACTTCAAGAGAGTTTGCATTATTTAATATAGATGAAATTCCATGATAAATGTTGAGTAATTCGATATTGCTTTGAAGTTGTTCACTCTTTTCACGTAAAAATCTATCACCAACATTTCTTCCAATAAAGCTTGTTCTATAAAGTTTAGGATTAAGTCTACTAAGTGTGAAATTTCTATAAAGATCACATTCTTTAGTAATACCATTTCCAGACTCTCTAGCTTCCGCAATGTCTTTTGATTTATGAACTCTTCCTAATAAGAAATTAGTATAAGCTCTAGCACCTTCGTGATTAGTTGAAATTTCTTCAGCAAGTGAACCATTTTCGCATATTGGATTACGATCAATAATCTTTTCTTCATCAACTAATGCAGTACCATAGAAATTAAAATCATTAAGTAAATTTCTTAAGATTTTATAAGCATCTTCATAATATTTAGGCGCTACAAACAAATTAAATTTTTGTGCACTTAGAAGTCCTTCAATTGCATTTGACCAACTTAAGTCATCGATATCTATTAAATCAGCAAAAATTGAAACAGGAATCTTTTTATTAAATGTTTCTTCAAGTTTTGATTCGAGTCTTTGCTTGATAATTGTTAATTCAGTACTATATGTTTTAGTACCACCTTTCATTTCAGTTTCTTGACTTCTTAAATCACGAATAGTTTTTTCAATTTTTTGTGAAGAAATACCTACTGAATAAACAAGTTTAGAAATAGTTTGTTTGAATAAAAGTAAATCATCTCTAAAAGTTGATAAATCTTCCTTTGTCATTTTTGAAAGATCTTCTAAGAATGTTTCTTTAAATCTTTCACAACTATTTTTAACTTTTCTTGCATATTCTTCTGCGATGTTAAAGTCTTCTTCAAGATCAGCACCTAATAAAGAGTAATCAATATCCTTTGCATCATCTAATAATTTTGAAGCTGCTTGATAAAAGTTATTTGTATAAGAACTTAAATTGTCTTTTACAATTTCAATATTTCTATTAATTTCATTAATTTTTGTTTCAACGTTTCTCTTTTCTTCTTTTAAAGTTAAAGCGATACGTTCAGAGTCGTTGCTTGCTCTATCGCCAATTAATCTTGTTTTTTTAACTTCAAGTTCTTCAAGACTACTCTTGAAGTCTTCAAGTTCAACATCAATTTCTTCAATTCTTGCATTGTTTCTTTCAATAGCATTATTGTAGGAACGTAATTTTGCATATGCTTGTTCAAGTTGACACTTTTCAAGAATATATTGAGAAATTTTTAAATTTTCAAGATTAGCAGCATAGACATTGTATTCTTTTTGAATGTCTTCAAGTCTTCTAACTCTCTTCTCGATATTTAAGGCTTCATTTTCAAGTCTCTTATATTGAAGAATATTGTCTTGTAATTTATCTAAAACAATATTTGGTTGAGGTTCACAAACATAATCTGTAATAAAGGAAGGAACATCTGCAATTGGAGCAAATGATGTAGCTTTCTTAAACAATGAGAAGTATCTATCTTTTAATCCACCAAATTTCTTCTTTAAAAATTCTTGATATTGTTTATTTGAATCAAAGAACGTAAATGATTTTGGATAATTTTCGTTAAAGAATGCAGCAAGTCTCTTATAATCAAGAGGCACATTGTTTTCAACAAAATTATTAACAGGCATAGCTCCTTCGACTGTAAAGAAATGATGATCTTCACTTCCATCGTCATAACTATCAAATACTATACCCATTAAGAATGAGTTTTTATTTAAATCATCATAAAATTCAAGAACAATATATGAAGTAAATCTTCCATTTCTTAAATATTTAAATCCACCATCTTCAGTATCACCAAGTTCACCACGTAAATAGCCTTTTAATGTTCTGTTTGACTTTTCCATAGCAGCTTTATTGAATGATCTGCCACTTGTGTCACCTAATAAAACGATTTGTAAAGCATCGATTAATGTTGACTTACCACTACCGTTAACACCTGTTAAAAATACAATTGGCCTAACGTCGATAGTTTCATCCCAAAAATAATGCCAATTTATAATTCTAATTTTTGTTAATTGTTTCATTAAAAGAGCCCTCCTTGTTGAGAGTTGTTATATTTTTCATTTAATTCCTTTAATGCTTCACTCATTGCAACGATTCTATCATTATCAAGAGCATATACAATTGAAGGTAAGATGTAGAAAGAAACATTTCCATCATCATAGTTTCCACTAACTTTTGTAATAATATTGTGATTTGCTAAAAAGCGAAGTGCGCGAGCAAGTGAACGGCCATTCATTTTTCTGCCTGGCATAGTAACACCATCCTCAATCATGATGTTAAGAAGCCCGGGTGTAGTAATGTAAATAGCTTGATTGCTAGAATTACTTGCACCTTTTTCATTTTCATAAATTAATCTTAAAGCAAATAAAACTAAGCTTGTTTCTCTATCAATTTTAATACGATTTTCTGTATAAAAATTGCTTAAAGCAATAACTCCAAGAATTACATCTTTTTCGATATTCCAACCACTAAATTTTAAATAATCATTTACTAAGTCAAAATATCTTTCAAGAAATCTATAATCAGGATTTGTCTTCATTACTTTTTCTTTACTATCATAGATATCTCTTACTATAAATCCTTTGAGTAATAAAGTATTAACAACAGAACCGAATTCATTCTTATCTGCTTGAGGAATCTTTAAATAATCTTCACTAAACATAATATATTACTCCTTTATCGTAAAAACAAAGTTTGGAACGATATACCCTTGCGTATGAACTTTTGTTTTGTCAATTTCTTCAACTTTATAGAAGCAATGTTCATCATCTTTTTTGATGACCGCAAGAATTAAGCAAATAAATGCATCAAAATTAGAAAGCGGTACATCTTCTATTCCAATCTTCTCTCTTCCTTGGAATGCTTCATGCATAAATCCATAAACTTTATCATCAGTAAATATACCTTTTGTTTCTTCAAGGAATCCAGACATCATTAAGTCAGCTGCATCATCAAATGAAACTAACGCTAATGGGTCACTATCTTCACGAAGTCTTCTAAGTATTGGTAGAGTTACGCTCGTTGGATCAATGTATCCTTGTTCATAAAAATAAATGGAATCTTGCATTTTGCTTAAAATCTTAGAAAGCATTCTTGTATTGTTAGTATTCTTAGCATAAGTTTTAAGAATATCTTCAAGGTAACCTTTAATAGTTTTATCGTTATTATTAAGATAAAGAATTTTATTAGTACTGCTTCTTGTATAAGCATTATTTTCTTTATCAATATCAGCAATAATAGCGTTCAATCTCTCATAAGTATCAGTGATAAAGTTAATTTTACTAATAATTTCTTTTTCTATTTCTTTTTTATCGTTAATGCCCATTGATAAACTTGCTTGGACAACAAGTTTCTCTCTAATTTCTTTTGTATTTAACCATTTGTCTAAAATTTTAATAATTGGTCGTTTAAAACGAGCAACACTATCAAAAGTTTTTAAAGGATGATAATATCTGTCGCTAATTTTCTTTTTATAAACATCAAAATAATCATGTAATACTTTGTTAGTATCAAAAAGTTTAGAAAGTTTTGTTTGGAAAATTCTAATTGAGTGAGTTACAGTAATTAACTCGACTTTCAATTTCTTTGTATTTTCAAAGCTTCTAAGTAATGTAACAAACATTAATTCATCTTGTTCTTCATCTTCGAGTTTAAGTTCACTATATGTAGAGTGGACTAAACTAATATAAGGTGATTCTTCATCACTGATGATATCTCTAAAAGCTTTTAAAATTAAAATTGAGTATTGTGGTAATACAATCGTTTCTTCAAAAGTGTCGGGATTCATTGCTATATCGATCCAACCAGTTTCTTCAAGTCTGTTAACAATAAAAGTTGCTTTCGCATTTATTGTGTTTAAAAGTAATGCCTCATCTCCTGTAGTTTCAAAGTCTTCATCCGCATATGAAAACTTATCGATGTCGTCACTTTTCTCTTTTAATGCTTTTATAAAATCATTTTTTGAAATTAGAGTTTCATCTGATTCTAGTAAGTCATAAAGTACTAGTAAGCTTTCGATATAAATTGATCTATTTTTCCCTGCAAATAGACCAAAATAATTCTCTGGAATAATATCAAATAAGTTCATAATTTTTAACTCTTTAATTATATCATTCATTAATAATAAATCGCATTAATTTTTTAACATATTTTCATGATAAAATTTAATATATTTTAATGATAAAAAATCAAAAAAGTAAAACTTTTAAACGCTTTTTGATATCGAACACTATAATTGGCATTATTTTTTAAACCAAATTTAAGCTCAAAAAATAAGACTGCAATTGCGTTGCTTAAAAGAAGAAATTTTTCTAAACTAAAATTCCAATTTTCAGTATAATTAACACATGAGTAAAGAAACTAAAGTCTATCCTAGTAAGAAATCATTAATGAAAACTTTTATTGCATATTCGTTAATACTTCTCGTAATAATTTATGCTGTGTTTTCAAGTCGTTTTGCTTGGGCTTACAAAGATCCTAAAGACCTCAATGTTTATATAACGCAAGATGTAGTCTCGGTTGCCGCTTGGCTTGTCATTTCGATTATCTCATATTTTATTTTATCGAAAGAAAGTTACTACATATTAAGCAATCAAGAGTTGCGTCATCATCGCTTTAACAAAGACATGGTTTATAAATATGATGAGATTCTTTATATTGATGAAGAATATACCAAAAAGCATAACACTCTTTTATTTTATACAGATAAGGGCATAGCAAGATTTTTAATTCTTGATAAAGAAGGAAAAGTCTTAGAATATGTTCATAAATATTCGAATAATTTAATTACTAGGGAAGAATTTCATGGAAGATTTCCTGGAGTTAAACTTTAATTTTTACATTTAATAAAATAAATATATTTTAGATAGCAAAGTTTTATGTCATAAATAACCTCCTTCATTAAGTACGACGTATAGAATTTAAAAATTTTTGAAAAAAAGTAATTATTTTTTTAAAAATATTATTGTCGTTATTTTTTGGAATATTTTGTTTGTCAAAATAAGAAATTTTCTTATATAAAAATCGCTTTACATCAAATATTGTTTTATGATAATATTAATAGCACGTGATTTGAAAGGAGGAAACGAATATGTCAAGAATATGTCCAGTAACAGGAAAAAGACCTATTAGCGGAAATAGACGTTCCCACTCATTAAGGGCTACAAGAAGAAGATGGGATGTTAATTTACATACATACAGAGTTGAAATTGATGGTCAAATTTGTAAAGTAAGAATGAGCGCTCGTGCTTATCGTACCCTCAACAAATCATTAAAATCAAACTAATTAAAAGAGCTATCCGAATAGATAGCTCTTTTTGTTTATCTTTTTTTATTTATTAGAAGAAAAATACAATAATTAAAGGAATAAAGCTTAAGAAATATACTAATAATGTACCCCATTCAACAATTGCTAAATAGCAATGTTTTGGTCTATTAAATGTTTCAGCATCAATTTTTACCATTCTTAGCCATCCTTTAGCTGATGGATTAAGAATTAAAGCAAACTCAGCAATTATTAATAAAAAGGAAACAGCGAAGCAACTGTATCTTATTGCATCACTTGGCATTTTATTAATAAAAGCAAATGATTGTGAACTAAAATAAAATGCATATAAGAAGTTTATAAGTAAAGCGAAGCAAACTTCTGCAGTTGCAAAAGCACAATGTAATTTAAAGTTTGAAAGTTTTATAAATTTAAGTGCAATAAATGTAAGACAGAACAATAAATTAAAAGCAAAAAAGAAAATTGATGTAACAAAAGCTCCGTTCGCTTCTTTTGTGGCAAGAGAAAAAATAAGGCTAGCACTTGATAATAAAATTAAACCTAATGATTCAAAGAAAATATATGGTAATTTATTAGCAATTGTTTTCTTGCTTTGTGTTAATTCAAAAGGAAAATAAGTTAAGAAATTAAATTTCTTACTCCCCGTTCTATTAAATGCATTAATATCGATATAAGAATTTATAACTAGCGCTATACAAGCGCAAGCAATCAAACTAAGAAAAATAATACCATGCATAATTTAACCTCTGAGTTTTTCTAAGCTCTCTTTCATATCTTTACTTTTATAAAGATAACTTCCAGCAACTAAGACATCAGCACCAGCCTTAACACAAAGTTTTGCTGTGTCTTCGTTTATTCCCCCATCTACTTCTATAAGATATTTTAAATGATTATCCTTTTTAAATGAAGAAAGATAGTCAATTTTGTCTAAACTTGTCTCAATAAATTTTTGTCCACCAAATCCTGGTTCAACGCTCATAACAAGAACAAGGTCTATTTTATTTAAATAAGGTAAAAGAACTTCAACTTTTGTATTTGGTTTAATAGATATTCCAACTTTTTTATTTTGTTTATGAATAATATCAATAATTTTATCTATATCCCCTTTTTCATTTACAGCTTCATAATGAAAAGTAATATAGTCAGCACCAGCATCAATAAAGTCTTGAACATATTTTAAAGGATTAACAATCATAAGGTGAACATCGTTAACGAGATTAAATTTATGATCAATACATTTTAAAACAGGCAATCCGATAGAAATATTATTAACAAAAACGCCATCCATAACATCAATATGGATAAATTCAGCTCCAGCTTCTTTTGCTTTTAATATGTCGTTTCCTAAATTAAGGAAATCAGCACTTAAAATTGATGGTGAAATAATAATTTGATTCATAAATAATTCCTAATTTTTACTAAATCCAAAAATACGAGCAAAGAAACTATCTCTCTTTTTCATTATTTTCTTATCCTTATATAAAGATAATATGTCATTTCGCATTTCTTGAACTGTTTTATACCTTTCATTTAGATCTTTTTTTGTTGCTTTAAAAATAATATACTCTGCTTCTTTAGGAAGCGTTGGGATGACTTTTAATGGAGATGGCATTGGTTCATTTATTTGCATAAGAGCAACTTTGCTTAAATCCTTTTCATCAAAAGGAACTCGCCCAGTTAAAAGTTCGAAAAAAGTTATTCCCATAGCATAAATATCACTTTGGAAACTTGCACCTTTTCCTAATACGAGTTCTGGTGCCAAATATTGAACAGTCCCCATTACCTTTTTTGATTCATTAATATTTATATTCGAATTTAATAAAACAGAAATTCCAAAATCACCAAGTCTAACAACTCCATCATTTGAATAAAAAATATTTAATGGTTTTATATCTCTATGAACAATGTTTTTTGAATGTACGCAAATCATTGCATCACAAAGTTGTAACATTATTGAACAGGCTTCATTAATTGAAAAATTTCTTTTATAATCTAAAACTTCTCTTAAAGTTTGGCCTTTAACTACTTCGTTAACAATATATAAAAGATTACCGTGAATTCCATAATCATATATTTTTACTATATTAGGGTGATTGAATGCAGCACTGAATCTTGCTTCGTTTTGAAAGCGGATTAAGTTTTCCATCTTTCTAGCATTTTCAGGCTTTATCATCTTAATAGCGACATTTCTACGAAAAATTATATCACGAGCTTCATAAACATCGCTCATTCCACCATGCCCTAATTCACTAATAACTTTATATCTTTCTCCAATTACATCATTAATTCTAATCATTAAGAGTCTCCCACAAACATAAAGTTATGTTGTCACTTCCACCATTAAAATTAGCTAATGATATTAAACTTCCGCATTTATCTTCAACACTTGTATTTAGATTGAGTGTATTTAAAATATCTCTTTCACTTACGTTATTATATAGTCCATCAGTACAAAGAACTAAACTTTCTCCATGATACTCATAAATATTTACATCCATTGAGATTGATGGGAATAATCCAATTGCATTTGTAAGTACGTGTCTTTCTGGATGTACAAGTGCTTCTTCCTTACTTATTTGTCCACTCTTAACTAAGAAATTAACATAAGTTTGATCTTCAGTTAATTGAACTAAATTTCCTTCACTTTTTTTAATATAAACACGAGAATCCCCGCAATTTACAACTATTATTTTCTTTTTAATAATTAAAACTAAAGATAGAGTTGTTCCCATACCTTTATAGGTAACATCTTTATCTTGAGTTTTATAAATAGTTGAATTTGCAACTTTTACAACTCTTTTAATCCAACTAGCAGCGAAGAAAGTATTTAAAAAGTATTTTTGATTTTTAAAAGCTTCGGTAATAATTCTTACGGTTTCAAAAGAAGCATAATCTCCTTTATTATGACCACCCATTCCATCAGCCACAACCAAAAGAACGTTGCCGTTACTATTAACAACAACTTTAGCTTCATCTTCATTGGCGATTCTTACTTTGCCGATGTCGCTTTTATAACAATAATGACCTTTAAATACATTACTTGTTTTCATTTTTTGCTCTTAATTGACCACATGCAGCATCAATGTCAGTGCCAAATTCCTTTCTAACAGTAACATTTACACCTAATTTCATTAATGCATCCATGAAATTATGAACAGATTTTTCATCACTTCTTTGGTATTTCATTTCATTAACTGGATTATAAGGAATTAAATTAACATAAGCTAAAGTTCCTTTGATAAGTTTAGCTAGTTCTCTTGCATTATCTGTAGAATCATTTATTCCTTTTAATAAAATATATTCAAAAGTTACTCTCCTACCAGCAGTTTGTTCATAATATTTAACTGCTTTCATCAATTCATCTATAGGATATTTACGTGAAATAGGCATAATTTTATTTCTAATTTCATCATTTGGAGCGTGTAAAGAAATAGCTAAATTAATTTGAATTCCTTCATTAGCATATTTTTCAATCATTGGAACAAGTCCACATGTTGAAACCGTAATATGTCTAGCGCCAATTGCAAAACCATGTGGATGGTTTAATATTCTGATAAATCCCATGACATTATCATAATTATCAAATGGTTCGCCAGTTCCCATAACTACAACGTGTGTAATTCTTTCATTGTTGCCTTCTTCTTTTAAAAGATCATCAAGAACTAAAATTTGTCCCACTAGTTCACTAACTTTTAATTCTCTTTTTTTCTTTAATAAACCGCTTGCACAAAATGCACATCCCATGTTGCAGCCAACTTCACTTGTTACACATGCGACATTACCATAGTTATATCTCATTAAAACAGTTTCAATCTTGTTTCCGTCTTCAAGTTCTAATAAGAGTTTAATGGTTCCATCTTGACTATGTTGTTTTAAGAAAATTTTTGGTTTAACAATGCAAAAATCTCTATTTAAAACTTCTCTAAATTTTTTAGAGACGTCTGTCATTTCATCAAAAGTAGTTACTCTTTTCTCATAAATCCATTTAAAAAGTTGAGTTGCTCTATATTTTTTCTCATCAAGTGAGAGCATCAGCTCTTCTAATTTAGGAAGTGTAAAATCATAAAGGTTAATCATTGATTATTTTTCCTTTTTGAAAATAGCGTAATAGAAAATGCTATTTTCTTTTTCATTTGGGAAGCAAGTTACTTCTTTAACAAGTTTAAAATTCTTATTTGATTCTAAGAATTTTTTAGTAGTCACTAAAGTTTCTTTAATATCAAATGTAGGTAAGCAATATACTAAATAGCCATCAACATTTACATATTGAGTAATATCATTGAGCTCTTGTTCTTCGTTTTTAATAATTCCATCTAATTTTGAAGTATCAAAATTTATTCCATATTCAGGAGATCTTCTTAATAATTCAAAATTTGAACTTTCAGGCATAAAAACTAATAAATCTTGTTTTGTTGATAAGTATGAAATCAAGCAATTTTCATCACTTTCATAAATATCTAATTTGTCGTAATTAGCTGGTTTAATAACAGCAAATAATTCTTGGTTATTTTTTGGTTCTTTAGTTGCTAATGAAATGTGATTGTTTTCTAAATATTTATTCATTAAAGCAATATAAAGTGAATTCTTTTCTTCGAAATAGAAAGCAATTTCTTTATTTTCTAGTTCAGGTAAATTCTTTACCATATCAAATTCTGCTTTTTGAATAGGATATGCTTTACCAGTTTTTACAAAATCATTCTTTCTAATACTTGTTTTTTGTTTATATTCAAAGAAATTAGTATCAACTTCTTTAAAGTCTTCAAGTAATTTACTTGCATCAATTTCTTCAACAAGATTATTAATTACAACGTATTGACTTGGCATTCTTACTAAAGAATTTATGATTTTAATAGCAATGTCTCTTCCGTATTGCCTAAAAAGCATATTAATAATCCATTCAGGAAGATTTGTTCTGCATGAAAGATATGTTAACTTTTTGTCTTTTAAACCTTCTTTAAGATATTCTCTTTTGTCTCTAATTGCTTTATCAAATTCAGTTTTAATGTCATCATTAAATTTAACTTGATAAAGAGCTAATTTATTTTCTAAAAATTTTAATGATTCCTTTTCATCGACAATTTTCTTATTTGAGTTATTTGCGTATATTAATCCAATATAAATCATTGGTTCAATTTCTTTGGTTTTAAAAATTAAACTTGAAATAGAAATAATTGAGAAATAGTTTCTTAAGAAATATCCACATAAACTTGAAACTTTAGAATATTCTTCTTTATTAAGTCCTTTTGCGTTTTTCACTATCGCACTAGAAAAAGTTACTTTTTCTTTGATAATAAGTTTTAAAACATTAAAACATGATTCGTAAATTTTCATAATTATTTCTCTCCATTTAATTTCTTTTCAAAATCTTCAAACATATTGCCAAGATATGGTTCTTCTTCATGCTCATGATCGCATTCACATTCCTCATCATCGCAGCAATCGTCCTCATCTTCACCAAAAATTTCTACGCTATTTTTTTCGTCCATAAATCTTGGATGTTCATGATCGATAAACTCATAACGGTTGTCACTCGAATAATAATAAAATTCAATTGCGCAATGAACACATGCATCTTTTAAAAATTCATGAAGGATAAGTGCAACTTCTCTTTCCATGACTTTTACTTTTAATGGCGCATGAACACGAACTAAAACATTCCATGTGTTTTGTTCAACCCCATCATGAATAAAAAGACATTCTGGAGCATAAAAATCAATATCATCTTTTGATACTTCATAAATGTCTGCTAATTTTGCCGTTGTAGCTTTTGAAATTTGTCTAACTAAATATGGATCTAATCCTAAAATTGAAACAGTAATCATAAAATTCTTCCTATGTTAATAATCTTAGATTATTATAGCGTTTTTTTCAATTTAAAATGCTATTAAAACAACTAAAAATTATGCAAAAATCTAAGACTTTGTTCAAATAAGTGAATTAAAAATTATACGGATTTAAATTGATTCTAATCGATATTTTGTTACTGGATTTATAAGTGTCAATCGTGTCTTCAATTGCTTCTTTAATAGAGGCAAGTTTTTTGTATTTAATGAATACCTGTTTTTTAAATTTAATACCTTTTTTAATAAGTTCACTTGGACCTAAAACTATTGCATCATTTATACCATAGCTTTTTATAAATTCTTTAATTTCGTTAGCTTTGCTATTTACTTCACCAGCATCATTACCATTAACATCGATTGAAAGTAAGTTCATAAATGGTGGGTTCTTGTATAATTTTCTTTCATTATTTTCATGTTCAAAAAAAGAATCATAATCCTGATTTATTGCATCTATGATTGCATAATTATTAGCACTACTTGTTTGAATATAAGCATCTCCTTGTTCTTTATCTCTTCCACATCTTCCTATCGTTTGAGTGATTAAAGAAAAGGTCATTTCTTTGCTTCTATAAGATGGAAAATTTAATAAACTATCAGCATTTAAAACAGCAACTAGTGAGACATTTTTGAAATCATGTCCTTTACTAACAATTTGTGTTCCAATTAAAACATTGGCCTTTTTTTCATTAAAATCTTTTAAAATAGTTTCGATTTGCAGTGTTTTAGGTGTTCTATCGCTATCTAGCACTAGATAAGGAACATTAAATATTTTCTTAAAATCTTCTTCAACTTTTTCAATTCCAAATGAACCATAATCAAAATATTTCGAACCGCACTTTGAACATGTTTTAGGTACCTTAATTTTGTATTCACAGTGGTGACAATAAAGAATGTTTTTGCCTTTATGATAGAAAAGAGGCAAATCACAATTAGGACATTTATATGTATATCCACATTCTCTACACTTATAATATTTTCCATATCCTCTACTATTAATTAAAAGAATAATTTGTTCTCCTAAAAATAATTTTTCTTTTATTGCTTTTATTAATGGCAAAGAAAATACACTCGAATTTATCGAATATAAATGATAATCATTTGATGGAATAAGATGAACACGAGGAAGTGGAACTTCATTATATCTATTTTTAAGTTCGACTAACTCATAAAGTCCTTTTTCTGCTCTTGCCATTGTTTCAATTTGAGGAGTAGCACTTCCTAAAATCAATTTTGCATCTTTATTTTTTATTCTAATTAATGCAACATCTTTTGCATTGTATAAAAGTCCTTGTTCATCTTCTTTATAACATTCGTCATTTTCTTCATCAATAATTACAATTCCTAAGTTTTTAATAGGAGCAAATATTGCACTACGAGTACCAACAACAATTTTTGCTTCACCACGAGAAATTTTACGATATTCATCGTATTTTTGACCATCACTTAATGAAGAATGAAGGACGGCAATAGTTTCATTAAAATAGCTCAAAAGTCGAGAAATCATAAGTGGCGTTAGCGCAATTTCAGGAACTAAAATTAATGCTCCTTTATTATCTTTTAAAGCCTTTTCAATTAATTTAATATAAACTTCAGTTTTTCCGCTTCCAGTTACGCCTTTTAAAAGGAAGACTTTGTTTTTAGAATCAATTATTTGTTTATAAGCGTTTTCTTGTTCATTAGATAAAGTTATTTTAGTTTCATAATCATTAAAAACTTTATTAATTTTATAACGATTCACTTCTTCTTGAACTTTTAAGATAATTCCATCTTCAATTAAACTTTCAAGAGTTTTGCTTTTTGAAAATTCGCTTTGAAGTATTAATTTCGAGTTATTAAAACGGTCTAAAATTTTTCTTTCATTTTTAGTAAATGCTCTTCTTGGTAAAAGTTCTGTAATTTTATAATAATTTAAATATTTAATCTTAGGTGCTTTATATAATGTGTTTTTTGGCTTTAATGATGGTGGTAACATTGCTTGAAGCGTACCAATCATTGTATAAAAATAATGTTCTTTAAGTGTTTTTGCGAGTTCAAAAAGTTCATCATCAATAATCGGTTCATCATCAATAGCTCCTTCAATAAATTTCATAGCAAAGCCATATTTATCCTCTATTTCTTTTTCAGATAAATCTTCTTTTATGGTATTCGTAACAAAACCAATAAGATGTGAACCATGAAAATTGATTTCGACTCTAATTCCTTTTTTTACATCTTCGTTAGATAAATAATAAAAAGTTTTATCAAGTAAATAAACTTTTTGTTGTGTTAACACTTCTAAAATAAACATCTTCTATAATTATAAAAAAAAGCAACCTTGATAGGTATGCTTTTATTAATATTTTTTTATTATTTCACCTATATCATGAGCAGCTTGCTCAGGTGTAACGTTAATTACTCTATATTTATACTTGTCTTGAAGCAAAACTTCTTTTCTTGCTTTTGTAAGTCTTTCTTCAATGACTAATTCAGATTCAGTTTTTCTACCACGAATTCTATTTTCAAGTTCCTCAAATGATGGTGGTAATAAGAATATCGTTATAAGTTTAGGGTCATCTTTTAATTTTTCCATAACTTTTAATGCACCATTAGTTTCAATTTCTAATAATACATTTTTATTTTCACTTCTTAATTTATTAACATAATCAAGTGGTGTTCCATAATAATTACCAACAAATTGTGCATATTCTAATAAATCACCATTTTCTATATGTTTTAAGAATTCTTCTTTGCTTACGAAAAAATAATCCTCACCATCTATTTCATGACTTCTAGGTTTTCTTGTAGTCATGGAAATAGAATATACAAGATTCAAACTTGGATCTTGCATTAAAACTTGTCTAACTGTGCCTTTTCCAACACCGCTAGGACCACTTAAAATAATCAATGCCCCTGCCATAGAAAGATTATAATTAAATTCATTTTGATATTCAAATCTAATATAATATTTCTTATGAATTTAAAAGAAAAACTTGAACAAACTATTATTGAAATAAATAAATCAAACAAAGGAACGTATCTAAATAAGATTCAATGTCTTTCAGAGTATGATTATTTGTTTTGTTTTTCACGTTCTCAAACAAAAGAAATCTTAATATCACTAAATGTTAAAAATCCTTTTGTTAGATTAACTAAAAATAAATATTTTTTTAATGACTCATCATCTTTTTTTAATAGATTAAAGATTAAACTTCTTAATTCTTTATTTTTAGGGGCAAGTTCAATAAATGATGATAATATTCTTAAATTAGACTTTTTAAAAACAACTGACACATATGATAAAATTCATTATTCCTTAATATTTGAAATTTTTAAGAGTAATGCAAATTTAATTTTATTAGTTGATGATAAAATCGATGAAGCTTTTAGATATAAAGGTCTTGATACACATCATCCAATTATTAAAAATATGATTTATATTCCTCCTAAATCTATTTCTATTGAAAAGGACGTTAAAGAAAAAGACATAATTAATGAAGAAAATTATTATAATAATCTTGAAAATCAATTTTTAGTAAATAAATATAAACCAGTAGCTCTAATCGCGAAAAGAAAATTAAAATCTTTGTTAAAAAAAATAGAAAAAATCAAAGAAGACCAACGCGAAGCAGAAGAAAAACTTAAATATAAAGACTACGCAGATGCACTTTTAATTAATTTAAGTGAAGTAAAACGTGGAGATAGTTTCTTTATTTATGAAGGTGAAAAGATAAATCTAAACGAAAGTTTCTCTCCTAGTGAGAATTTAGAAAGATTTTACAAATTATATAAAAAAGCTAAGGCAACTATTGAATCCACAAAAGATTACATTTTGAAAACCGAAGATGAAATTGATTACTTAAATTCTATAATTGCTTCTTTAGAATATTATAAGGAAGATGATTATAAAGAATTAATCGAAGAATTTATTAACAAAAAATATCTAAAAAATAATCCAAAAATTAAGCCTAAAAATCTTAAAAACGCTGCAAAACCCTATTATATTTTGTTTAACGGCACAAAAATCGGCTTTGGAAAGAACTCAATTCAAAACGATTATTTAAGTTTTAAGCTCGCTAAAAAGGAAGATTATTTTTTGCATATTAAAAACGCACACGGTAATCACGTTATTATTTTTAATAACAATATTGATGATAAATTACTCGAATTTGCTCTAGAATTTTGTATCTATTTAGCTAAGAAAAAAGACGGCGAAGTTGTTTTTGCTAGCGTAAAAGACATTAGAAAAGGGAACGAGTCTGGACTCGTTAAACTCAATAAATACGAATCTTACTATATTAAAGAATATAAATACGACTTTAAGTCTTATCTAGATAAAGCTATTCGCTTTTAGTTTCTTCGTTAATTAAGAAATCTTCTCCTTTGATTAATTCTTGAGTTGATAAGTTAAAGAATTTTTGTTGCCTAAGTGCTTCAAAAAGAACGATTGCAACACTATTAGAAAGATTCAAACTTCTTGCACTAGGTACCATTGGTATTCGTATCGTTTTATCGATGTTTGCTCTTAATAAATCATGAGGTATTCCTGTTGATTCTCTTCCAAACATAAAATAAATATCATGAACGATATCCGAATAATCAAAAGATGAATAAACATTTTTTGAATATCTTGTCACGTAATAAATAGTTTCATCCTTAAAATAATTCATCGCTTCATCTAAGTCTTTAAAAATTTTAAAATCAGATTCTTTGATGTAATCCATTCCTGCTCTTTTTAAACTTTTATCATTAAGTTCAAAAGTTAAAGGTCCAATTATGTATAGTTTTACATCAGTAGCCATACATGTTCTCATAATATTTCCAACGTTAGCTGGTTTTTCAGGTCTATATAAAATAATTCCAATCATATGAATTATAATAGCATAAAACTTTTTTAACTTTTATAATAATTACGTGAAACAAAAAGCGAAAAACATATTCGTTTCTACGACAGGAAAAGAATGTAGGACGATTTCTGAACTTACAGAAGGCTTCAGTAATGAAAATTATCTTATTAACTGTGCCTATGTTTTAAGGCTTCCTAAAGAAAATGCTGATCCAACAATAGATAGAAAACTAGAAAATAAAATTTATAATTCAATCGAACCACTTTTAATCTCTGAAAAAGTTATTAATTTTGATGAAGAAACTGGCGTTAAAATATCTAAATTTGTTCATAATGCCCATCCTTATATTAATAAGCCTACTCTTGCACAATTAAATTATGTTGTTAAAACTTTAAAGAAATTACATAATTCATCTTTAAATGTTAATAAGGATTACCAATTACTAGATAAATTAAATGTTTATAAATCAGTTCTTAATGAATCTCAATTTATAGACAAAGAATATGAAAATAATATTTTAGAAGAATACAAAAAAGTAAGTTTAAAGGAAGATCTTGTCCTTTGTCATAACGATCTCGTTAAGGGAAATATGCTTTTTAAACATAATGGTGTTGTCCTAATTGACTGGGAATACGCTTCAATGAATTATCCTTATTTCGATTTAGCAAGTTTGATTAGTGAAAACAATTTGGATGAAGAAAGCGCAAATTTTGTTATTCAAAAATATTATGGTTGTAGATTAACAATTGCAAAAAAGAAGAAAGTACAATTATTCATAAAAATTCTAGATATCCTTTTTTATTATCGGGCTGCTTATTTTGAAAAAGTAAGAGGGGATAAAATTTATACTCTTATTAAAGATGATAAATTATCAAGAATCGAACATGATAAAATTTAATTTTTATATAAAAACCTTGCAAATCTGCTCTTAGATTAAAAAAATCGTCATTAATGTGACGACTTTTTTTAATCTATAAAATTTGTATAAACATGTTTTTCTTTATTAGGTAAGCCATATTTTTCTTTACCTAATTGTATAGCTTTTATAAGAAAAGAAATGTTCTCACCGAGTGTTCTCATGGTTTGAAGTCCTTCAAGATATTTCTCAGCTTCTCCTACTTTTCTACCATGTACGATATTCCAATATTGACTAGAAGCAATAGGCATTCCAGATATTGTGAAATATTTATTTAATTCATCAAAGGTTGAAGAGCATCCACCACGTCTTGCGACAGCAATACTTGCACCAACCTTCATTGTCTTATCAAATGAAGTTGAATAAAATAGTCTGTCAAGTAAAGAAATAAGTGTACCATTTGCAGACGCATAATATACTGGAGTTGCAATCACAAGTGCATCAGCTACTTCAAATTTCTTTGCTATTTCATTAATGATGTCTTTTTTAATACATTCGCCATGTAAGTGACAATATTCGCATGCTTTACAACCAGTAATATCCTTATTCCCGATTTGAATAACTTCAGTTTCAATTCCGTTTTTATTTAAAGTTTTTTCAACTTCATTTACTGCAATTGAAGTATTTCCTCCTAGTCTAGGAGAACCATTGATGATTAATGCTTTCATCTAGAATTTGCCCATTTTATATAAATCTATACAATGTTGAACTACTTTTTTTGCAGCAACACTATTTTCAACATCACCTGTTACAACTGTTTTGCCTTCAAGATTTTTATAAACATCAAAAAAGTGTTTAATTTCTTCGCCTATATGTCTAGGAAGATCTGTTGAATCTGTATATTCGTTATAAAATGGATCATCTATAGCAACAGCAATAATTTTTGAGTCCTTTTTTCCACTATCAAGCATTTCAAGAACACCAATAGGTCTACAATCAACAACTGTTAATGGTACTAATGGTTCTGAACATAAAACTAAAACATCAAGTGGGTCGCCATCTTCACAATATGTTAACGGTATAAAACCATAGTTATGTGGATAGTGAGTTGAAGTATATAAAATTCTATCTAATTTTATTAATCCGCTTTCTTTATCAAATTCATATTTCGCTTTGCTTCCTTTTGGAATTTCGATAACAGCTTTGAATCTGTCAAATGTAACATCGCTTCTCTCAAAAGATGCAAATAATCTTTTTTGTCCTGCTTTATCCATACTTTTTCCTCCTTTTTATCCGTTAATTATAAAAATGGTCGTTACAAAAAACAACCATATTTTTATATATGTTTAATATATTTATTTAATAGATAATAAAACTATTTATTAACTACTTCTTTTAAACCTTTTGCAACTTTAAATGAAACTTTTTTACTAGCTTTAATAGTAACTTCTTCACCAGTTTTTGGATTTCTTCCTTTTCTTTCTTTTGAAGCTACTAATTTAAATGTACCAAATCCAGGGACAGCAACTTCATTGCCATTTTCAAGTTCTTCAGCAAACAATGCAAAAATTGCATCAAAGACTTTACCAGCTTCAATTTGAGAAATTTCTGCATCATCAGCTATTTTTCTAATGATTTCATTTTTTTTCATATTTTTTTCTCCTTAAAATAAGTATATATGATTTTTAAAAATACAAAATAATTATTTTTCTCTAACAAATTTATCAAAATCAAACATTTCTTCTAATGTTTTAAATTTTGCAAATACGTATGTGTCACCCATATCGTCTCTTAAGGCTTTTGGATAGTCACCATAGCAACAAATATTATTAGGATATTTAGCTAAAATATTTTCTAAACTATTTTTATAATGAAGTGCATTTCTTCTACTAGTTGCACATGCATAGAATTTATCAAAATCCATAAATTCTCTATTTTCATTAAATGCAATTGAATCAGCAAATATTTCATAGCAATTAACAGAATTAGCAAAGTTAATTAAGTCAGGAGTAAATGCACCTGCAGGTCTCATATTAGCTTCTAACGGTATAATTGTTCCCTTTTTACCTAAATATGGATGGTCTTCTTTTAATTTAAACCATTCAAGATGGAAGAATCTATTCTTAACTTCAAAAGCTTTAATTGCGTTTTTGCCATCTTCAACAAATTTTGGATCAAGATATTTAGAAGGAACGCAATAATACATATCATCTAAATTGTTTTGAACAATCTCAGAATTATCATTAATAAAAACATTTGATGTATAGAATAAAACATTGCTATTTGAATCAGTGATTCCATCAAATGAAATAATTTGACCATTAACAAATTCTTCCATGATATATGTTTTTGATTCATCTTTATTAAAGAAGAAAGCATCTAAATCTTTTTCGTTTCTAATTTTATGGGTATCTTGAGCTCCGACTCCATTATCAGGTTTACAGAATACTGGATAACCAACATTTTTAATAAAATCAAGTACTTCATTTTTGTCTTTAACTAAAATGTATCGAGCACATTTTAGTCTAGCTTTTTCATAATATTTCTTTTGTAGTGATTTAAGTTTGTATCTTTCAATTTCATCGACTCTTGGACCATTTTTAATATCAAAATCAGTTCTTAATTGAGCATCTTTTTCAAGCCAATATTCATTATTTGATTCTAAGAAATCAATTTCACCATATTTATTTTTAAAGTATGCTACTGCTTTTTTCTCGTTTTCATAATTGTCCATATTATAGCAACAATAATATTCAGTTAATGCAAACTTACATTCATCTGATAATTCATTATATGGAGCATCACCTATTCCTAAGACATTAAATCCCCTATTTTTAAGCGCCAAGCAGAAGCGCCAATAATTTGAAGGGAAATGTGGTGATATAAAAATAAAGTTTTTCATCTTTGTACCTCGTTTATAATTTTACTTTAAAAAATAAAATTATTTAATATATACATATAAAGAATACAACAAAAAATGAACTTTTTTGTTATTTTTTTAAGAAAATGATCAAAAAAACAATATAAAACTTATAAAAATTACTTCTTTCCAAGAAGTTTTAATCTATTGAGTGATTTCTTTAAGCTAAACATTGCATCATCATATGTCTTTTGATCAATGTCTTCATGCTTATTCAAAATCATTTCAGCTCTTTCTTTAGCTTTTAAAATTCTAGCCTCATCTAATTCATCACTTCTTTCAAATGTATCAGTTAAAATAGTTGCAACATTGTCTCTAAAATTAACAAGTCCACCACTAACAGCGACATAATTTTTGATATTATCCTTATAATAATAAACGAAGCCAATATAAATCATTCCACAATATGAAATTCTATCAGGAGTAATTCCAATAACTCCGTATTCAGGCACATCTAAATATAATGAAGAACAAGTGTCTTCAAATTTCTTGCCATCAGTACTTAAAAATATAATTTTAAATGTTTTATTCACCATTTAAGCCTCTGCTCTTTTTAATAACATCTTCGATTGTTCCACAATATAAGAAAGCGCTTTCTGGATATTTATCAAAATCTCCACTTAAAATAGCTTTAAATGAGCGGATAGTATCTTTAACTTTAACGTATTGCCCTTTATAAGGAGTATAAGCTTCAGCAACGTGGAATGGTTGAGATAAGAAGTTACGAATTCTTCTTGCTCTATTAACGATAATCTTGTCATCTTCAGATAATTCTTCCATACCTAAAATAGCAATAATATCTTGAAGTTCTTTATATCTTTGTAAAATTTGTTGAACACCACGAGCGACATTATAATGTTCTTCACCAATGATTTTTGGGTCAAGAATATTAGAACTGCTTTCAAGTGGATCAACAGCAGGATAAATTCCTAAGGAAGCAATTCCTCTATCAAGAACTGTTTTAGCATCAAGGTGTGAGAATGTAGTTGCTGGAGCAGGGTCTGTTAAGTCATCAGCAGGAACATAAACAGCTTGAATTGAAGTGATTGAACCATTTTTTGTAGATGTAATTCTTTCTTGAAGTTGTCCCATTTCAGTAGCAAGGGTTGGTTGATATCCGACTGCGCTTGGCATTCTTCCGATTAAAGCACTAACTTCACTACCTGCTTGTGTAAATCTAAAAATATTATCAATGAAGAATAAAACATCTTGATTCATTGTATCTCTAAAATATTCAGCCATTGTAAGAGCACTTAATGCAACTCTCATTCTAGCGCCAGGAACTTCATTCATTTGGCCATAAACAAGAGATGTTTTATTTAAAACGCCAGTAGCTTTCATTTCATTATAAAGATCATTTCCTTCTCTACTTCTTTCACCAACACCAGCAAAAACAGAGATACCATGTTGCTCAGTAGCAATGTTATTGATTAATTCTTGAATTAAGACAGTTTTGCCAACACCAGCACCACCAAATAATCCTACTTTACCACCTTTAACATAAGGGCAAAGTAAATCAATAACTTTAATTCCTGTTTCAAGAATTTGTGTATGTGGTTCTTGTTCTTCAAAACTTGGAGCGTTTCTATGAATTGAACTTTTAGGAGCTTTTTCTATTTCTTCATTATCTTCTCTTTCATCAATTGGTTTTCCGAGGACGTTAAACATTCTGCCAAGAGTGGCATTTCCGACAGGTACTTGAATAGGAGATTTGGTATCTATAACCTTTAATCCTCTGTAGACTCCATCAGTAGGAGCCATGGCAACACATCGAGCTGTATCATCGCCAATATGTTGTTCGACTTCAAGGACTAAAGTTTTATCACCAACTTCACAAGTTAAAGCAGTTAAAATAGTAGGTAACTTTCCATCATCGAATCTAACATCAATAATAGGTCCAACAGCAGCAACGACTTTTCCTTCGTGAGCTGTTTTAATCATTTCTTCTTTATTCTTCATAATTTTTACCTCTTTGCTATTTATTTAAACTTCCAGAAACAACTTCATTAATTTCTTGAGTGATTGAAGTTTGTCGAGCTTTATTGAATTCTAATTTTAATTTTTCTACCAGGTCTTCTGCGTTCTTATCAGCATTTTCCATAGCATTTCTTCTACTGGCTTGTTCACTTAAAAAACTATCAAATAATTTAATATATAATGCAGAAGTTAGATATTTTCGCACAAATCTATCCAAAAAGACATCTAAACTAGGTTCTAAATCGCCAGGATTTAATAAGTCTTTCCTACTTTCTTCATAACTTACAGGAAGCAATTTCAATTTCGTTACTTGGAAAGAAATGGCGTTTTGATATGTTGTATATAAAAGAACTACTTTTTTGTATTCTTTTGTTTCGTATTTTTTAAGAAGGTAATTTGCTAAAATTCTACAATTACTCATCGATAATTCGTCAATGATATTTGTAAAAGTAGGATCGATTTTAACACTTTCATCATTTTTTAAAGTGTTAAAAATTGAAGTACCAATGGTTAAAATTTCATCGCCTTCTTTATAAATATTGTTTAAATATTTATATACATTGTAATTATAAGCTCCACAAAGTCCTAAAGATGATGAGACAACAACGTATAACGTTTTTTTACTGCTAAAATTATTATCAAGATATAAACTTGATACGTATTTGCCTTCACAAGCACTAAAAACAATAGAAGCATATTCTTTTAAGCCGTTAAAATATAATGTTCTATTTTCATATTCTTTTTGAAGTTGTGAAAATTTAACACTACTAACAAGTTTCATAGCACTTGTAATTTTTTTAGTTGATTCAACAGTTTGAATTCTCTTTTTAACTTTGTTTAATCCTTGAGCCATTTATTAAAGTGTTCTTTCGTTTTTAAATGTAGAAATAATTTTTTGTAGTTTTTCAATTAATGTATCATCAAAATCATGTTTTTGATCAATTTCTAAAATTATGTCTTTATAGAAGTTTTGAATGTATTCATATAATGATTCTAAGAAATCATGAACTTCATTTGATTCAATATCATCTAAAAATCCATATTTTGAAGCAAATACTTCGACAACTTCTTTATCGCAAGATAAAGGTGCATATTGTTCTTGCTTTAAAACTTCCATTAAGACTTTACCATGTTTAATAATTTTCTGAGTTGAAGCATCAAGATCACTGCCAAATTGAGCAAATGATAGCAATTCATGATAGTTAGCAAGTTCCATCTTAATTGAGTTTGAAACTTTTTTCATGCATTTATATTGCGCAGCACTACCGACTCTAGATACAGATAATCCAGTATCGATTGCAGGCCTTTGACCAGCATTAAATAAGTCTGTTGATAAGAAAATTTGTCCATCAGTAATGGAAATAACATTTGTAGGAATATAAGCACTGATGTCGCCAGCTAAAGTTTCAACAATAGGAAGTGCTGTAATTGATCCTCCACCATTTTTCTTATTTAATTTTGCACATCTTTCTAATAATCTTGAATGTAAATAGAAGATATCACCTGGATAAGCTTCTCTACCTGGAGATCTCTTTAAAAGTAAAGATAACGTTCTATAGGCGACAGCATGTTTACTTAAATCATCAAAAACGATTAAAACATCTTTGCCATTTTGCATCCAATATTCACTCATTGATAAAGCAGAATATGGTGCAATATATTGAAGTGGAGATATTTCACTTGCAGAAGCATTAACTACAAGTGTGTAATCCATAGCTCCATAATTCTTTAATTTATCAACAATTGATGCAACGCTACTATTCTTTTGACCGATGGCAACATAAACGCAATATACATTTTTGCCCTTTTGGTTAATAATTGTATCAATTGCAATTGCAGTTTTACCGGTTTGGCGATCACCAATAATTAATTCTCTTTGTCCTTTTCCAATTGGAATAACAGCATCAATACATTTAATGCCTGTTTCTAAAGGTGAATTAACAGATTCTCTTTGCATAATTGTTGGTGCATTTCTTTCAATAGGTAAAGTTTCTTTAAAATCAATTTTTCCTTCACCATCTATTGGTCTTCCTAATGCATCTACTACTCTTCCAAGTAATGCATCCCCAACAGGAATTTCAACAACTTGTTTTGTTCCCTTTACTTTATCGCCTTCTTTAACTAAATCAGCATCACCTAATAAACATGCACTTACACTATCCTCATCGAGGTTCATAACCATGCCAAAAACGGAATTAGGAAATTCTAAAAGTTCGCCAAGAAGAGCATTTCTTAGTCCATAAATTACAGCAATACCATCACCGATTGTTACAACTGTTCCAATATCAGTTACATATTCTGTGCTATCTTTAAAGTCCTTAATTTGTTCTTTAATTAAAGAGCTAATTTCATTTGCTTTAATTTCCATGTTATTTTCCTCCATTTATTAGAGTGTTTCTCAACTTCGTAATCTTCGTACTAATACTTGAATCGTAAACGCCATCTTTTAATTTAACTTTAAATCCACCAATCAATGATGGGTCTATTACTTTATCAAGTTCAACTTTTTTGCCAATATCCTTTTCAATTGCTAATCTTATCTTATCAATATCTTCATCACTCATATCTTCTGCAAGATAGATTTCGCCTTCCTCAATTTGCAAAAAATCATCAAATCTAAAAAGTGTTTCTTTAAAGATATCATATAAATAAAAGGCTCTTCCGTTATTAATAATAATTTTAATAAAAGAAATTATGTCTTTTTGAACGTTAACAAAAACTTTATCAATTAATTTATATTTATCTTTTAATGAGTAATTTGGGTCACTTAAAATAGCAGAAAACTCTTTATTTTCCTTCAAAATGTTCTTAAGAACTTTAACCGTATTTCGATATTCGACCTCTTTATGCCTTTCTACAGAAAGTTCAACTAAAGCTACAGCATATCTATTAAAAAGAGCTTCTTCACCCATTTAGTTATTCCTTCTTATTGTTTTCTAAGTCATCAACGAATTGATCGATAATCCTCTTATTATCTTTTTCGTTAACTTCACGTTTTAAAATTTTACTAGATGCATCAAGAGCAACGTTAATAATTTCACCCTGAAGTTGTTTTTTGACACTTTCTTTTGTTTTTTCAATATCTAGTAAAGCTTTCTCTTTTGTTTTACTAGCTTCAAAGAAAGCCTCGTTTAATATTTCTTCTTTTTTAGCACTAGCCTCTTTCTTGGCATCTTCAATAATTGAAGTTGCTCCTTTTTTAGTATCCGCTAAAGCCTTTTCACTTTTTAAGAAGTTTTCTTTTGCATCTGCGTTAAGTTTTTTTGCTTCATTTACTTCGTTATCTAAAAGTTCTCTTCTTTTATCAAGATATTTTCTAACTGGTTTATATCCAAGTTTGATTACAAGAAGAGCAACAATAATAAACGCAATAAATTGTACCAAAAAAGCCCAAATGTTAGGAAACAATTTTGCTTCAATCTGATTTGAAAGATCGTTTCCTAAATCATCTGTATTGCAGCTCGTTAAAACTAAAGCTAATGGTAAAAATAATATAAGCGATTTATAAAATCTCTTCATATCCTTCCTAATATTAGCCTACGAATAACATTAATAATGCAATAAGTAAGCCGTAAATAGCTGTTGTTTCAGTTAAAGCACAGCCGAGAATCATTGCAGTTCTTAATTTAGAATACATTTCAGGATTTCTTCCCATTGATTCTACAGTTTTAGCACAGACAAGACCTTCACCGATACCACTTGCGCCTAAAGCTAATGACATTAAGCCAATACCAATGTAGACAAATCCTGTTGGATCGCTAGCTAATACATTCACAAGGTTTAAAAGTATTTCCATATTTATTCCTCCTTTATGCCGATTGTGAAACTCGTTCTATAACTTGATCTGGTTCTTCATTTTGCTCTTGAAGAACGAAAATCATTGTTAACAATATAAATACAAAGGTTTGTACAAAACCACTGAATAAATCAAAATATAAATGCAAGACTGGAGTTATCAAAGGTGGAAGGAATATTCCGGCTGGACCAGCGGCTCCTGCCACAGTTTCTCCTAAAGCATTTGCCCAATAATTTCCCATAAAGCATGAGCCAAATATAGCATTAGAAATATTTTCTAAAGCGAAATATACAATTGACATAATGCAGAAACCACTCATAGCATTACCAAACATACGGAGAGACATTGAAAGCAATGGCGCCCACATAGTAATAAGATTTATTGGTAAAAATACAGGTAATGGATCAATAAATCTTTTAAAATATCCCCGATGATTTTCTTTTATTGCAGTTGCGTGAATTAATATAAATGTAACAAGCGCAATTGAAAGAGGAACTCCAAAATAAGTAATTGCTGATGGTAATCCAGTTAAGCCTATAGTAAATGCTAAAAATACATAAAAAGCTAAAAACATTACATATCCACCAAAATTACGATTTCTAATTCCCATTGTTTCTATAACAAACTTATCTATTGTTGTAACAGCTTGAGAAATTATAAATACAAATCCTTTTGGTGTTGCAAGTGGATCTTTTATTGCTTTTTTAAATTTAAAATTAATAATAATTGCTAAAATTAAAATTCCAAGCATAATTAATAAACTTGAAAAAATTTCAGGTACAAAAACATCTTCAAATTTTGTACTCCACATTGTTGAATAATCAATAAATGTTTTAATATTATTCAACATATTTACTCCTTAAATAAAATAAACAAATATCAATAAACATAGGTACGCCATTAATTAAAACTAAAGCGTAAACCCATTTTGGAATATCACCTTCATGAGGCATAAAACGTATAAATAAAAATGAAACAACAATTCCTAAAGCAATGAGTAAGAATCTAAGAAAATTACTACCCATTTCAATAGCAACATTTAAATTCTTATTTTTATCATTAATTACTGTTTTTTTATTTGCACTTTTTAACATTAAAAGTAAATATCCTGCGCCAAACGCAAAAGCAAAAGCTGTAATAACTATAGGATAATAATTAAAAGGTGAATCACTTAACAAGCATAAAAAAGTTAAGGCTATAATTACTAAGCTTAATATTAAATAAAATAATATAGTTCCTTTATTACTTTTAAATAATTTCATCTTTATTTATTCTCCACAAGTGTAATTCTGTTATATGGAATAACAAGTTTCATTTCATTCATCTTCTTAATAATTCTATCATTAATGTCAAACCAAACATCCCAATACATGTCTGTTGGTACATAGAATTTTAAAGAAAGAGACAAGCCACTATTTGTAAAATTTGTCAAAACACAAAATGGTTTCGGATTTGCCATCACTCTATTGTCACTTGATGCAATAGCAATGAATTCTTTTTTAATTTTTTCAATATCAGCAGAATAATCAAAATTAATATTTATAGAAACTCTTCTTAAAGGATCTTTTGTATAATTTGTAATTGCTGAATTTGTAATAGTTTTATTAGAAATCGTGATGACTTGGCAATCATAAGTTTTTAATACAGTAACTAAAAATCTTACGTCCAGAACAGTACCTTCAATTGTTGTATCATTTAAAGATATATAATCACCAACAACAAATGGCTTGTTGCTAAGAATAATGATGCCACTTGCAAAGTTTGAAATAACATCTTGTAAAGATAAACCTACTGCTAAGATTGCACTGGAGAATATTGTAGCTATTCCACTTAATTCAACTCTAAGGATAGATAAGAAGATTAATACTAATCCGAAATATAAAAATATCTTTAAAGTTGATAATAAGAACGATTTTACTGTTTTATCTTTGATAACTTTTTTATCGATTTTGAAGGCTTTAGCAACGAGCCTTAAGATCAATTTAATAATTAATATACCAACAATAAGAACAATTAAAGCGAAACAAAAAGATGCAAAATAAGGAAGTTCTTGTCCATTTGAATTAAACCAGAAATTCCAAATTTGTTTTAAGGATTCAACTACAGATGCCCATATTTGATTCCAACTTACTTTAGTTGCCTCGCTGAAAATTCTCATATACTTTATTATAATTTATTTTTTAAAAGAATAAAATAAAATCGTGATACAAATTCGGCATCTTTTATCTCATGAAAATAGTGAAAATATGATAGATTTGCAACTTTTTTAACCTATTTCAATCAATAATTGCTTAATTTAAAGGTATTTTTAAAAGCATCGTTTTTACTAAAGATAAGAAGTCATTCTCCTCGAGTGGTTTATAGAAATAATAGCCTTGTAAATAATCTACATCATGGTTATCTTTAATAACTTCAAGTTGTTCTTTTCTTTCAACGCCAACAATTGTTACCTTCATATTAAAGTTATGTGCTTCATTTATTAAAATATTAGCTTCGTTTAACTTTAAAGCATTACTATCAATATCGTTTACAATATCACGGCTTAATTTAATTTCTTCAAATCCAATTTTTGATAATTTTTCAAAGCTTAAGAATTTTCCGGTGTATTGATCGCAAACAAATTTGATGTAATAACCTTTAAGTTTTTTAGTAACTCCTTTAATTAATTCATAATGGTTATAAATATCTTCTTCATTAAGTTCGAATGAAAGGAAATCCTTATTAAAGTTATAAACTTTTAAAAGCTCAGCAATATCATCAACAAATGTATAAGAATTGAAGTATGAAGAATCTAAATTGATTGAGATTCTATCAAGACAATTAGATCTAAATACTGTTTGACCATATTGTTTATATAATTTTCCAATTTGTTCAATGATGAGATTAGTAAATAGATGCATCATATCATTTTTAATAGCAACATCAATAAATTCATAAGCACTGAAGAAATCTCCTGTTAAAGTATCTTTCAGCCTTAATAATACTTCACCACCATATAATGATTTAGTTTCCTTTTTAATAATAGGAAGGATTCTAATATCAAAAGAATGTTTATTGAATGAAGTATTAAGCAAATCAAGGATATAAGCTTCTTTATTCATAGGTCTAGTAATATTTTCATCTTTTAAGATAAGAAGATTATCAATTCTTCTTGGTTCGTTATTGATTGAAAGTTCAACATTTCTAAAGAAGTCATAAGCTGTTGGATAGGTTAAAGGATATTGATAGAAAAATTGTGTAGAGTTAATTTTTAAGTTATCGATATTTAAAGTTGCTGCATCAATAAAACTAGAGATTTTTTCTCCAATTTTAAATATTTCATTACGACCTACTTCATTTAAAATAAGTCCCAAAGTGTCGTCTGAATATAAATAGACACGTGATTCGCCAAAATTATTTTCTTTAATATTGTCACTTATATTAATAAGAATGTCTCGGAATCCATCCTCACCAACTTTTTCAAGAATTTCATCTTTATTTTCTATTCTAACTAATAACAAATAGCCTTTGCTCTTCATGGCAAATTTATTATTCAGTTCCTCAACCAAAGAATATGTAGTATTAAGTAATAAAATTGGATCAATTCTTTGCTTACACATAATTGTCGATGTTTCAGCCACTGGTAAAAGATAAATACTAATGAAGTTTTTACTTTCTTTGATATTGCTTGTGTGATAAGCATAATTAATATCATCTATAGTAACGATTTTTCTTTTTAGTTTATTCAAAGGACAATTTTCGCATGGCTTTTTAAGTCCGTAAATTGCTTCATAGCAAATGTCACCTTGTTTAACATTCTTTTTATAGGTTTTAAGTTCATTAGAAACTGCATACAATCTATAGTTGGTTTTGTTTACTGTATACTCTTTTATGTTTGATAAGCTTAAAACATTTTCAAGGTTCTTCATGTAATGATTCACACTAACCATGTTTCCATAACCATTTAATATATTGCCAATCATCGAGCAACAATATAAAATTGCGCCTCTACTATAGTTATCAATAACGCATGGCTTATCAAAATTAAAGAAGAAAATTATACCAACTAAAGCACCTTCGTTATAAAAGAGATAAAGATAACCAGATTTAATTCCATACAAATCAAATGTTTCTTTTAATTCGTGAGGAGTATCAACTGCATCATAGAATACATAAGTTGAATCATCATCACATTTATTTCTTAAAGTGTTGACAAAATCTGAATTAAAGATGTCAGTCTTAAAATAATCATTCTTAGAAGGATCATTAGCATAAGTCTTTCTTAAAGTAATTGTTTCATCATCGAAATTTTTAGTTGCAATACCGCCAATATCAAATCCTAATAAATCAGTAACGTTTTTAATACCATTAGTAATTTTTTCTATATAGTTTTGGCTATTTGATTTAATCATCTTTTTACTAGAAATAAGATCAAAGACTTTATTCAATTTAGCAACTTTTTCACTATATAAATTGTTGTTGTCTGAATTAACACTGTTAAATTCTGGAATATAGATATTAACATCATTGCCTTTACGTTCAGCATATTTTAAATGAGATAAAATATCTTCTCCTGCAGTATATGGATAAATTACTGCACTAGCTTTTAAATGTGTAACTTCCGTTTTCATTTTATAATCAGCAATGAAAAAGTTAGTTACAGCATAATTTAATTTATCTTTTAAAATTGAGATCAAATCAATGTTAGGAAGATACATATAAAATGATTGATTTGAAGAGTCGAAAGAAATAAGTGGTGAATTATTTTTAAATGTTTCTTCTAATAATTCAATAAAGCGAATTAAATTATCATTTTTTACTTCCACATCGCTCTCTTTAATAAATTTAAAAGACACGAAAACGTTTCGATATGTTCTACTTAGATTAATTAATTTTTGAATATTTTTCTTAAAATCTACAAATTGAATAACTTTATGATTTTCAAAATCTTTAATGTAGCTAAATTCAAAATCATCATATGTTTTTGAAGGTTCGCAGATAAGTACACCTTTATAACTTTCTTCAATGTGATCAAGTTTTTCATTTAAAACTTTAAATTCTCTAATTTTAGTAAGATTATATTTTTTAAAGTCGTATTTAAAATGAGCAATCTCATCATAATTTGATAATGATTTAAGATAAATATCTTTATAAATAATACGAGTAATTGTGACACTACAATAAATTAAATAAGCAGCTAAAAGAATCGTTACAATTGTTGCAAGGATAAAACATATTAAAGTAATTTTATCTTGACCATTAGTAAAATATGAAACACCGAAAAAGATTTCTAATCCAAACAAGACAATAGTTAACAAAGAAAGTATTACAATTCTGAGTTTAAGGTAATTAACTAATGATTTCTCTCTTTTTCTTTTCATAATTTTCCCCTTTGAATCGTCCAAGATCAGTTTTATAGCAAAATAAAACGATAAATTTAATAAATAATTATTCAAAATTATGGTAACTGGCTGTCTATTGAAGACCCTATAGTTTTGCGTCACTAAATCACTTTAGTTTTGCCTTTTTCAGGAGATATTATATATATCTCATGTAAAATTTACAAAGATTATATCCAAAAAATATATAAGTCTTTAGAACTTCGAGTTAATTAAATATCAAAACGTAATTAAATATTTTGTACAAAAAATATAGTTTTTACCTTTTACTTTTTTTAAATTTTTAATAAGTCTACAAATAAAAAATATTTAACTGATGAAATCTTATCATAAAATTATTTACTTGGTCAACCTACTATGAGTGTATTTTTTAAATTTTTTTCGAAAAATCTTTGCAAAACTCACTTATTTTTTATTTTCTTCAAATTGTTTAGCAAATTCTTCTTTTTCGCAAGGCTTAGAATAATAATAGCCTTGGATGTAATCGCAACCAATTGATTTTAAGAAAGTTACTTGTTTTTTACTTTCAACACCTTCACAAATTGTTTTCTTTCCAAGTGATTTAATAAGTTTACAAACCATCTCAAGGATTCGTTTACTATTGTCATCAAAATAGCTTTTACCAACAAATAGTTTTTTATCGAGTTTTAAATAATCAAAGTCAACTTTATTAATCATACTAAGATTTGAAAAACCACATCCAAAATCATCAATTGACACAGTCGATCCAAAGCTATGAATTTTTGCAATGATGTTTTCTAAATTAATACGTTCATTTAAAATAACAGATTCAGTAATTTCAAAATCAAGATATTTACCATCAACATTATATTTATTCATGAGTTCTTCATACTCATCAAGGAAATTATCAATATGGAAATGTCTTCTTGATAAATTAACTGAAATAGGAATGACTTTTTCATTTCTATTAATTCTTTCACTTAAATCTTTTAAAACAGTTTCAAAAACAAATAAATCAAGTTTTAAGATAAATCCATTGTTTTCAAAAAGATCAATAAAATATTGAGTATTAATAAATCCATATTTATCATCTTTCCAACGTACTAAAGCTTCACATCCAATAAATTCTTTAATTTTAGGATCATAAATTCCTTGATAATAGACTTTAAATTTGTTGTTTTGCAAAGCAAATTCTTTAGCTTGCTCAATATAATTATCCATTTCACTTTTTTGTTCCATTTCAGTATCAAAAACACATAAATAATATGGTTTTCTTCCTATATAAACAGATTCAGCAGCTATACGAGCTTTATCAATTGCAAGATACGTCGTTTCATCTTGATTTTCAAAATTATAAATACCAGCACTCATTATAAGTTTTACATCATATTTAGAAGGTATTTCATCAGTTAAAACATCAAGAAGTTTCGATATTCTTTCTTTACATATTCCAAGTGTTTCACATTTAAGTAAAAGCATAAATCTATCATTAAATTCACGTGATACCATCTCGTTTTCTTTAATATTTTTTGATAAATAAAGTGCAATATCTTTAATAAGAGCATCAGTTTTATTTGAACCAATTTGATTATTAATAAATTTAAAATGAGCGATATTTATATAAATAATATACCAATCACCTGGACGTTTTTTAATTGCTTCTTTTGCATCAATTACAAATCTATGTTCGTTTATTATACCTGTAAGTGGGTCAACAAATTTAGCAATAAAACTTTTCATTTTTATCCTATAAAATAAAGATAAAACGAATAAAACTAACACAATTGTTGTAACGCTAACAGTGAGCATAGAAACTTCAGAAAGCCTAACCAAATTCCCAATATAAAAAAGAATGTCACTATAAGAAACAACATATAAAATCTTCCAATTTTCAACTTTTTCAATATCTTTTATAAAGAAATAATATTTTCTTCTATTAATATCAAATAATTCAACTTTTGAAGAATCATTATCAATGTAGTTAACAAATTTTTCGTATTGATTTTTATCATTTTTATAAACATTTAAAACATTTGTTAAATCTTGAAAAATAGATAAATCATTAGTCACTTGTGTATCAAGGATTTTACTCCCATCACTTGTAATAATCGATAAATACTTTGTCGTATCGACTCGTAAAGAATCAAAAATATTATGTCTTGCTTCTTCAATACTATAATAACAAAAAATTCCTGAGATACTTGCTTTGTTACTACCAAAAGAAACTTCTTTGTCATAAGGAGTAGAAATCATAATAACATCTTGATCAGCAAATTGAACTCTTTCTGCACAAGCTATTTTATTATTAAGGTTTTCAATCGTATTAATCGCTTTATTTGTTAAATTATAAAGTCTAAGTTCATCTTTGTATTTATAATACGCATTGCCATTATTTAAAATTAATCCAGCGTGATTTATGTCCACAAATTCTTCAGTTTTTGTAATTGCTGAACTATAAAACTCATCAAGTGTTGAAGCTTCTATGTTTTCCATAATCCTTGTTGCACTATAAAGTCGAGCATAAACATATTCAATTTCTTTTTTTGTTTTATCAGCAACATCACTACTTTGCTGATACATTAAGGAGCTTGCAATTGAGTCTGCTTGACTACTAATGTTAAGATTATAAACAATGTTAATAGTTAAAGATAAAACAACAAAAAATGCAGATAAACTTATAAAAAGCGTGTAAAACAAGACTTTTTTTCTTCTAATTTCTTCTTTAAAGGTGTAAGAAGATGAAATTCTTGTCTTTTTTCTAAGTGCTTTATTGTTCTTTGGACCGACATAAATTTTGCCTTTATAAAAAGATCCAAGGTTTTTTCCTAGTCTTTTACATTTATATAAAGCTTCATCAGCTTCTTCTACAAGTTCATCTAAATTTTCTCTATTTCCTATTTCTTTACTAATACCTATAGAAATTGTAACAGCATCACTTGATTTAATTCCTTTTGTATATTTAAATTCAATTTTTAATGCTTCTTCAATTAAAGCGTGAAGTTCATCAAGCGTTACATCTTTAACATAAATTAAAAATTCATCTCCACCATATCTTCCAACTAAATGATTTTTAAAAACAAGTTTAACGTCAGATACAATTTTCTTTAAGCATAAATCACCAACGAGGTGACCAAATGTATCATTAATTTGTTTATAATTATCAAGGTCAATAATTATAATATAAGAATTAAAATTATATCCTTTATCAAGTTGCTTTTGAATTTCAGAAACTAAATAATTTCTTGAATAAACTCCTGTTAAAAAGTCATAAGTTACTTCAACATTTTTTGCTGAATAATATCGATCAATTGTAATTGTTGTTTTAGATTCATTTCTACTATATAAAGTGAATTTATAAACATATTCATTATTATTTCCATTAAATGTAATAGTTCCGAATTCACGTTCATTAAGGATAAAATTTAAAATAGTATTTTCATTATAATTTTCATCTAAAATAAAAAGAATATCTTTACTAATATATTGATTAAAATATTCTTCAAAAGATATCGGAACACGAAGTTCATCAAGATTGATACTTATAACTTTATGAGTATCATTTTGAATAGTAAAAATTAATCTGCCCTCTTCCAAACTAGTTTAACCCCTGTTCTATAAAGTCTATATATTCAACATATTTATCATACTCATAAATTGATGAAGTGTCATTATTCAAATGAGTTAAAAAATCGTTAATTATTCCTACTTTTCCATTTATAAATGTACACGAATCAAAATCAATATGATCATAAAGATAATCTCTAATTTCGTTATAATTTTCTTTTGTTTTATTAGGATAATTTTCAATTAAATTATAGATAATAAAAGATGCTTGGATAATATAATATTTATTGATAAATATATCATTATCATCGCGTAAACAATCTGATGAAAAACTTCCAAGTTTTTTGATTTTTTCTATTAAAAGATTATATTTATTCTTTAAATTTTCTTTATTAATTTCAAAGTTAATAATTTCATTTTTTAGTTCATCGACAAAAGTGTTTTTGTAATTAATTACTTCATCTTTTTTTGTAATATACGTAGGGAAATTTGATTCGATAATTGCTTCATAATCAATACTTGAATTAACACTCACCTCACTTAATAAATTATCAATTTCATTAATTTTTTCATATTTCAAAATAAAATTATCATCACTAATTTTTTCATTATCATTAAGAAAATCATTAATATTAATCATTGAAATTATCGTATAGCAAATCGCTCTTTCTTCGCTTGATAAATCATAATAATGCTCATTTAATAAATGACTAACATTTTTATCATAAAAAGTATTAAATTTTGCTTCATCAAAGATAGAATAATCGAAGTTATTAACATTATTTATTAAGTTATTTTTAAACGTTTCTTTTTTAGCATCATACTCATCTAAAAGCGTTTTAAATTCATCAAATTTATAAAGAATTGATTGCCTAAATTCATTATTAAACCAACCATTTAAATAACTTCTTATGCCATAATAATTATTAGTTGAATTATCTTCAATCTTGCTTTCTAAAAAAAGCATATCTTCATCATTAAATTTATTATGTTCTAAACATTCGTAAATTAAAGAAGACGCCTTTATTGCATTATATCTAATATAAACTTGTTCGCCTAATGACCTACTTTCAATGCGTAATTCTTCTAGTCTTTTAAGTAATTTTTTTGCTTCTTCATTATTAAAATTGTTTTGAGAGATATCAAAATCCATTATCAAAGCACTTATCGCATTTATATCTAAATCTACTTCAAATCCTTTGTAATAAGCATCTATTTTATTAATTAAAGGTAATAAATCTTCTTTAAATTCATTTGGATATACTTCAGTTCTAGCATGATAAAAATTATAATTTGCAAACGGATTAATAGTATTACTATTTTCTTTTTCAGCATAATATAATGAGCTCAAAATATTCTTTTCAATCAATTTATAATATTGAATTTCGTCACTTTCATAGAACCCATTTCGATACATATACATTAATAAAGTTGAAGCAAGTTTAAAATCATCTTCACCAAAATTAATTGCTTTATTTAATCGAGGCATTATTCCTTTTTTATAATCTTCAAGTTTTGATAAACCTGTCGATTTATATAAATATTTCAATGCATTTTCTTTTATTTCATCATTCATTAATAAAAGTGTTTGATTTTCTTTGCTTTGAGCGTCTTCTACATTACGATAAAATCTTTGTTCAAATGCTTTTTTAACGTATTCATCATAAAAAATAATTGGTATTACACTTTTGTGAAATGTTGTATTAGGAGCGATAAATGAATCGCGAGAAATCGTAAACATCTTTTCAATTTTAAATTCAATTAATCTAAGATTTTTAAAAGATGTTAAAATCATTGCGTTCTTTTTAATCACGCTTAACTTACTATCTTCAGGAACTCTGATAAAAGTAATTTTTTGGTTATTAAAAAACGCATATTCGCCAATCGTTTCGACATTTTCATTAAGAATAAAAAACCTTGTATCGTAATTTCCAGGAACTGAATATAAAGTTCTTCCACTTTTTGAACAAAGTAAGCCATCAACACAAGAATAGTATTTATTTTTCGCATCAACTTTATATGAAGTTCCCTTATATCCATTAAATGCATTAATAGCAAAATTTCTAAGTGAACTTGGAATAGTAAACTCAAAAGTACAACCATTAAACGCATCACTTCCTATATAAATTAAACCTTCATTTAAATTTAATTTTTGAAGTGAAATAAAAGAGTCAAAAACATTAAAAGCTGAATCATCTATGTATAAAGTTGATTTAGGTAAAGTATATTCTTTTTCGTTTTCTCCATAACAATATTTAATTAATTTTGTCATGTTTTTATCAAATAAATTTCCATCTAAACTTGTAAAGAAAGGATTGTCTTTATCTACATTTATATTTTTTAATCCATCCATTAATTTAAAAGCATTTACTCCAACAATTGATAAACTCGAAGGCAAATTTAAATTAATAATATCTCTACAATTAGAAAAAGCTCCTTCTCTAATTTCTTCAAGTCCTTTAGGAAGCTCAACTTCATGTAAACTTAAATTATTTTGAAAAGCATTTTCTCCAATAACTTTAATTGCACTATTTTCATTAAATTCAACTTTTAATAAATTACCAGTTCCATAGCTAAACGCACTTTCACCTATTTTTCTAAGTGAACTTGGTAATGTTAAAGTTCCATTAAGCTTAGTTTCACTAAACGCTTCCTTTCCTATTGTTAATAAAGAATTAGGTAATTCAATGCTAACAAGCGTCACAACTCCTTTAAAACATCTTGCTCCAATCGTTTGAACATATGAATCGCTAGGAAAAACAATTTTTCTATAATTGGCTAGCCAGGCATAATCCGAAAAACTAACATCTCCAGTAGTTTCATCAATCGTTTTTTTAGCAAGAAAATCATCAGCAATCGATGTTACTTTATAACCTTCAATAGTTTTAGGAATATAAAGGGTATCAGTCGAAACCAAATTAAAAGGATTATCAAAATTTGGCGATATAAGTTCACATGTTCCTTCTCTTTCATTAATTGAATAGATAAATTCATCAGAATAATCTAAATCGTATCCTGCATAAAGAGTTGTATTGTCATAAGATATAAAATTTTTATCAATTAAATAAGTTGCTCTTTTTGTGTTTTCTTTATCGTAATACCAACCTGAAAATTTATAAGATTTTTCATCATCACATGTTAATTCTGGACTATATTTAGAAAGATCGACTTGATTATTATATAAAGGAAGTTTTATTTCTTTTTTTGTCTTCGAAAGTTCCTCCATTAAAATCAAGAGTTACATAATTTTGAATAACGCTATATCGATAATTATTTGTTTTATTTTCAAAAGTAATCTCAAAAGTAAAGGATCCAGGAGCTTCAGTTGATGCACCTTTAATCGTTACGTCATTGCTAAATGCTTTAATAGTTTCAGTTGATTCATCATTACGAGTTATAAGTAAAGACATTTTAGTGAAATCGATGATTTCACCAACTGTATAAGGTTTATTTGAATCAAAACCAATTAATTCAAAATCTTTCACTGGAAAATGTGTTTCTTTACCTTTGTTATCATCAGTTTTGCAACTTGTTAAAGGAGCTATAATTAAAGCAGAGCTTAAAATAAATAAATTTATTTTTTTCATATTTCTTCCTCCGCTTTTGAAGGAAAATTTTCCTTTAAGATTCTTTTTAAAAGGTCATAACATGAAAATTTTTCGCTTTTCGATATAACTTCAATATCATCATCTAAAAATCCATCTGGAACAAGTAATAGATATTCTTTATCATCATCAATTTCTTTCTTGTTATTGAATAAAAATTTATATCCATTATCATCATTAAAACATGATACTCCTGAAAAATCATAACTAAAATCTTTTGAGAAAAAGATAGTTTCACATATAGATTTTAATTTCTCACCTTTTAATTTAGCCACTATAACTGTAACGTCTTTATCAAAAATGATTTCCATTTCTTTTTTAGAAAAAGTACCATCAAAAATTTCATATTTTAAGAAATCGAAGGGCAAAACAGAAGCATTAACACCAAGGTATTTTATAAAAATACCATTTATTGACTTAATTAAGTTCTTTTTTCTTTCGTTTGAACTTTCATCACTAGGTAAAATTAATTCAGGAATTATATAGTTATAATCAATGCGAGCTATAAGATCATCAACTGATTTATTAATACGTTCTATAAGCGTATTTGTTGAAATTAAATCTTTTGCATAGCTTTTATAATCTTCAACATTTATAGAAGCTAATGAATAAAATTTATCAAAAAAATATAATCGTCCTTCACTAATTGCATTAGTTACATCCTCAAAATTTGAACTAAGTTTTTTATTTAAATCAGTTCTATAGCTGATGAGTGGGGTGATTATGCTATCGCTTGAATAATTTACTAATGTTTTTTGTCCTTTGTAGCTTGAAAAATAAGCATTGAAAGCATCAAGCGCTTCTTTTTTCTTTTCATAATTTTTCTTTAACGTTCCAATATAAAAATTTGGTCGTGTTAAAGCCCAATTTGAATCAGCACTTGTTCCTAGATAAGGGATGAATCTATATTTAAAATCAGATTTCTTTTCTTTATATTTGTTTTGAAATTCCATCGTTGATGCTAAAGATGTCATGAATGCTTTTCCACTAAAAAAATCATCAATTCCTTTATCACTGATTTTAGTTGGATCAAAGTATTTTTCTCTAAAAAGCTCGTAAAAGTTATATAAAGATTCATAAAATTGATTTAATGACGATAAAGTTGTGACACTATGTTCCCCATAATATACATCATTAAAATATTTATAGCCAATTGGTGTTGAATAAAATGAAGGTATTGTTGCTTGCATTAAAACATCAAGAAAAGCATCGTTTTCAGTAAATGATGAAACATAAGGAATCGCAAATTGTTTTGAATAACGAACAAAATCAATAAGTTCATTAATTGTTGTTGGAACTGTAAAATTATAATAATCAAAAAGTGTCTCGTTAACACAATAAGTAAGTAAAATTCCAGGTGAAGGGAGAGCATAAATCTTTCCAGCTAAAGTCTTTAAATGAACGAGAGCATTTTTACCAAATTCGTTTGTATATTCATTACGCGATATATCAACAAATTTATCATCCGTTCCATTAATTGTTAATAATTCATTTGCTAAAACAATATCAGCATCAATTTGATCATGATTTATATAATATTCAATTTTTTCATCAGGTTCAAAATCAATAATTAATTTATATTGTGGATTTTGAGTTTTAAATTCATCAATGAAATCACCAATATATTTCATTTTTGATTCATTACATACAATCTTAATTTCATTGACACTTTCATCTATTTCTTGTATTGGTTTACTACAAGAAAAAAGACCATTTGAAATCAAAAAGGTCATCGATAAAAAAATTAATTCTGGTTTCTTAGCACCCATGGTTTAATACTACTCTAAAAATAATTGGAAATAAAATAGAATCGATTATTTTTATTGGAAATTAGTCATCAATTAATGTATTAACACTGATTGTATCGTTACGACCAATTTCACCAATTACAGCTGTAATAACTTTTCCTATATCAGCGTATTCTTTTAAAGCAACAATCTTTTCTTCTGTCGTTACTTTATTTTTTATTTTTCCTAAAACAACTTTAAAAGATAAAAATGGAATATCAAATAATGCACAACTAAATGCACTTCCACCAGTTGAAGAATCATAAACTAAATTTTTACTAGCACCTAAAACGGTTCTTCTATCGTTTTTTTCAGCAATTTCATCGATAGAGCGATATTCGCTATTTGAAGACACAAAAGTTGCTGGAATTATATTGCTAATAACAAAGTTTTTAGCAAATTCATTTGATTTTTCAAAGAAATGTCTATTTGAAGCATAAACTTTATTAAAGCCAGGAATTTCACCAATTCTAACTTTATTAGTTAAAGATAAATCAACGTCACTTAGTAAAAGCGTATCGCACATTGCAATGTCACCTTTTCTAATTCCATCGCTATAAGCAAAGCAAGTTCCAACAACAAAAACCATAATAATATCGTGCTTAGCAATTAAATATGAAGTTACTGCACTACTCATATAATTTCCTTTAACATTATAAGCTAAAAGGACTTTTTGATTATAAATTTCACCAAAAATGAGTTTAACATTTTTACCTAGATTTCTATCTTCTTTATTTTTTAATTGAGTTTCATAATATAAAACATCATCATGAGTTGAACCTAAAATTAAAATCATAATTAATTACTTCCTTTCTTTTCAAATGGATTGCTCTTTAAGAATTTTTCATATTCTTTTAAAGGCATTGGTTTTGAATAATAGAAACCTTGAATCGTATCGCACCTAAGTTTCTTTAAAACATCAACTTGCTCTTCATTATCAACACCTTCAGCAATAACGTGATATGACATAGCTTTTGCTAAATTAATAATAGTTTTAACAATTTCTCTTGATTTATAATCATAAACAATTTCATCAATAAATGATTTATCAATTTTAATAACATCGATTGGAAGATTTTTAATTGATTTAATGTTTGAAAAACCAACACCAAAATCATCAAGAAGGATTTTTAATCCATAATCCTTTAAATTCTTTAAAATTGAAATAACTAAGAATGAATTCGCATGTGTTGTTTCTTCTGTAATTTCAACTTCAATTAAAAGAGGATTAACTCCATAACGTTCAATTGTTGATTTAATATCACTAATAAATGTTGGGCAATAAAATTCATAAACTGAGAAATTAACTGAAACTGAAAGTAATTTTCTTCCTCTTTTCTTTTCGTCAGCTAAATTTTTACAAACTTGTTCTAAAACATAAAGGTCAATTTCATGGATTAAACCTCTATTTTCTGCAAAATTGATAAATTTAACAGGTGAAACAATTCCTAAAGTTGGATGATTCCATCTAACAAGAGCTTCAGCACCAATAAATTGTTTACTTCCTAAATTATATTTAGGTTGATAATAAACAACGAATTCATTGTTTTTTAAGCCATCAACAATTTCTTTAGTTAAGCCACTATTTTCGCCTTCAGCGTTAGACATTTTATCTTCATATTCAACAACTTTTTCATAGTTATATTCAGCAATTCGACGAGCAATGTTTGCTCTATTTATAAGTTCAAATAATTGAATATTTCCTTGAACTTTAACCATACCAAAAAATGTTTGAACAAAAAGTCTAATGTCTTCAGTTTTAGCAATTTCATAGACACTTTGTTCAATCATTTCAACAATATTTAAAACTTCTTCTTTGTTAGCTCTAATATAAATAATGAAACAATAATTATCGTAACACATTCTTACTTTCTTCTTTTCATATTCTTTTGTGCCAAAAGTTTCATTTAAATATAAAGCAATTGATTTATTAAGTAGTCGAATTTCTTTTCCTTGATAAATTTCATAATTTATTGAAATTTTAATAGGTGAAAAAGAGATAATATATTGATCTTTTTTTGTTCCAATTAATTCATCAGTTTTTCTAACGAACATGTTGTAATTTAAAAATGAAATACGTTCACCAAATGTATATTCATTAGCTTCTAAATATCGTTTATGTTCTCTAAAAGCTTTAAGTAAAAAAGCAACATTAATTGATAAAGCAATTAAAAATAAATCACTAAAAAGATAGAACATCACAACTGAATATGTTATAAATCCACTTGGTACAAAGACTAAAAAGATATATAAAAGATTAAATAACACATAAAAAAGTGCATTTATTGAAGTAAGAATAACGTTATATAACCTTCTACTCATCTTTTTTGCCTTTCTCTTCTAATAATTCATTTAATAAATCTTGTTTTAATCTTTCTTTATCTTCTTCACTTAATGAATCAAGTGTCGTCGAAGAACTTGAAACGACTTTCACATCTTTATTTTCATCTTCTTTTAATGTTTTAACAATAGTTTTAAGCGATACAAAAATTAAATATGAACCAGGAATCAAAAGTAATATTAAAAGTCCAGCTGGTGTTACCATAAAGTTATAAATTTTACCAAGTGTAATACTACTTCCAATAACTTTTCCAATTACTTTATCTTCAGTTACAGTTTGTGTTTGATAAGTGCAATCCTCTGGATTATCTTCACTTCCACATTGAGTTGAATGTGTGTTAATTCCATGTAACGTAAAAGTATAATGTGAATTTGATTCAGAAGGTGTTTTTATTTCGCTTACTCTATGTGTTATAACCATTCCAATTGAATCATAATAAAAAGATAAATCATCACCAATTTTTATATCTTTTGGATCAGTTTTTTCAATAAATATTGCTGAACCTACTGGATAATCAGGATCCATTGAATCAGTTAAAACAACTAGCATTGCATGATTAAATATAACATTTACACCATAATTTGCTTTTTTATCGCTAGTTAAAGAAGCTATTCCAAAAGTAGCAATAGCTCCAATTATAAGAACAACAAGTCCTGTTAAAATTCCATTTGTAATTCTTTTCCACAATGGTTTTTTAACTTTAATTTCTTCTATATTTTGTTTTTTAACTTTACCCATTTTCACCTTTTATTAAAGATATTTAGTCTTCTTTTCATCGTTTTCATCTTTAATTTCTACTTCGTTATCTTGAACGATTTCTTCTTCGGTATTTGTTGTATTTTCTGTTGTATTTTCTTCTTCATTTATAGAATTAGAAGATTCTTCTTTGCTTTCTTCATTATTATTTTCATTAAGTGGTGCCTCGTCATTTCCTAATAGTTTATTTTCAAAATATTCACCACTTTTAAATAATGAATTTTTATCAACATCTTCAATTTCAATTTGATAAAGTTTTTCTTCTTCATTGATGTCTTTTTGAATTTCGTTTAAAAATTCATCATCAAGTAAAAGTGCATCACCGCTGCTTTCTTCTTTAGATAAATTAACATCATCCAAAGCATTTTCTTCTTCTTTAATTTCTGAAGAATCTACAATTTCTTCATCAACATTTTGATTTTCGTTTTCATCCTTTAAAGCATCTAAAATAATGTTTTCATTTTCTAAAGGAGTAGAAATATTTGCAGTTTCTTTAATTGCTTCAAATGTAGATTCGCTAAGTTTATCTTGCTCATATTGAACAAAGATTTTTTCATTCTCTTCAAGATGTTCTGAAGCTTTTTCTTTAAGAATTGCTCTAGCTTTATTAAGTTCAGCAAGTTTTGCTTTTTCTTCTGCCATTTGAGCTTCAGTTTCAGCTTTAATTCTTTCTTTTTCTTTGAGAATTGCGAGTTCTTTTTGTTCTTTTAAGAAATTCTTTTCTTCTTCTTTTTTACGTTTTAAAAGCTCTTTTCTACGTTCTTCATCACGATCAACACGACCTTTTTTAAGATAATTTCCAATTGCAAATTGTCTTTCTGGTTTTTGAGGCTTACGTTTTAAACCTTCAGTGTTGTTCTTTCTATAATTCAAATATGCATCATCAATTCTAATAAATTCAGGATCTTCACCAAGTGGGAAGAAAGTGAAAACATCATCGTCAATTGTATTTTCGATTTTTGGTTTTTTAATTTTAGATTTTGACTTAATTGGATATTTTGCATCCGTTCCTTTTAAAGCTAAGACGTTCATTAGCTCTAAGTTATAAATATCGTTATAATCGCTCTCATCGACTTTTTTAAAGTCTTCTTTAATAACGAAATTGACACCTAATTTATTGTAGCGTTCAATAAAACGATAAAGTTCGTAACATTTTCTGTATTTAGGATTTTTTCTAATAATGTTAGTTTGAATAATTGGACTTCTTACATTCTTTTCATTTTTAAACATTCTCATAAAAGGAGATGAATAGAAATATTTGCAGTATTTACGAATAAGATTAACTTTCTTTAAAAATTCTGCACTACTCATTTTGCCACCTGTTGTGTTTTCACTAACTTTACTAGCGACAACTTTTGATTCAATTTGATATTCAACACCATTAATAACGCATCTATTTTTAATAAGCATTATTTGATAGTCCTTTAAAGGTGAATATTATGTAATATATTCATAACGTTTTTCAACGAAAAGTAATAATCTACGAATCAAAGTAGCAATAAATTTATTTTCGTAAGTAATGTAATTGTCTTCGTTTTCAATATTTAAAATTTTACTAGGAATGACATTTCCATTTTTATCAATTTCTTTAACAAATTGAGAGTGTGTTGAAAGATGTTGAATTGATTCACTACCTGTTTTTTTAGCAAGTTCAACAGGAACAAGATTAGTTACCGTTTTTGTATTAATTCTAGGGTTTTTAATAATTTCATCAATTGAAGGAATTGCGTCTTCAATCATCTTAATCCACTTTGTATCTAAGTTTGTATTTTCAGTTCTATCAACACGTAAAAAGGAATTTGATCCTCTTTTTAAGCATTTTAAAACACTAGATGTATCTTTATCCGATTCAGCAAATGAATTAAGGCTACTTTGTACCTTTTCATTAACTTTTTCAAAACTAGATATAATATGTTGGTTCTCTAGTCCGTTAATGATTTTATAATCTTTTTGTGGATTTGAAGTCGATTTTTTCTTCATAACTATTGCGACATCTTAATTAAGCCATCGATGTATTTATGAGCCATTTTAAAGCTTCCTTTTCCAAATAGCTTATCAAGTTCTGTATTAAGTTGTTTAAGTTCATCACGAAGGAATGCGATATTTAATGATTCAAATTTCTTTAAAATCTTATTTGTGAAAATAAAATCTAAACCATCTAAATCAGTTCCACCACATCCAACATAAACTGGAATAAATGTTCTAAGTTGCTTTAAGATACGGTTACCAAAAGCAAGTTTGAATTTTGAAATAACAAAGTCATCAAGTTTTGCAAATTTTTCAAGTAAAGCATCACTTACTGGATAAGATTCAGTAGCTTCAACAAATAAAGTATGAATTTGTTCATAACTTATTGTCATTGATTCTTGGTAATCAGCATCAAATGGAACGCCTTTATTATCAAAGAATAATGAGATAGCACGGTCATAAACCTTATCACTAATTGTAAATGTTGAGTCATCGTTATTAGCTGTGCCAAAGAAAACAACATTTTGAGGAATTAAAATCTTTCCTTCAACAACTTTCTTTGGATCATCTTTACTATAAGAATTAATTAATTCGATTTTCCATTCATTTACATTTGGCATTTCCATGACGGATAAGAATTCAGCGAAATAATACTCAATACGAGCAAGGTTCATTTCATCAAGGACGATGATATTTGTATCTTTTCTATACATTGATGTGTATAGAGCTTTTAAGAATTCAGTTTCATTAAATTTCTTTGTGAATTCGTTATAGTAACCAATTAATTCACTTCTATCTTTCCAAGATGGTTGGACTGAGCAGATGTTAGCATCTAAATTAAAAAATTTACCTAATGCATAAGGCATAGATGTTTTACCTGTACCAGAAATACCTTCAAGAATAATAAGTTTACTTGTTGCTATACCTGCAAACATTTGTCTAATAGTATCAATTGTGTAATATAAGTGAAGTTGACTTGCAGCAAAATTTCTAAAGGCTGTACAAAGTTCTTCAAGTGTTAATCCTGGAACGTCTTTAATTTCAGGATTATAGTCTTTGTATTCATGATCGACATAAGTAAGTTTAGGAAAACGCGAACTAACTTCTTCAATAACTTCTTTAGCTTCTTCTTTTTCTTTTTCAGTTGGAGTAAAACCAAGTTCACCAACTTTTAAAGCTAAGATTTTATCTTTTTCTTTTATAGTATTAAATAATTCGTAATTTAAGCGTTCAATTGTTTCTTGAAGTTTTTCTTTATCAATTTCTTTTTTAACAAAACGAATATATTTTCTTAATCCTAAATAAATTAAGAAAAGTAAACCAGCAATGAAAGCACCAAAAAGTAAAATAAAGACAACAAAAAATATCCAACCACCTACACCAAATGAAGGAGAATATCTATTAAATAATTCAGCATAATATTCGCCATTTCCTGGGACTTTATACCATGGAGAAACAAAAACATCTTTAAAGAAGATTCCTAAATCTTGAAAAAATCTTTTAAGAAATTCACCTAAATATTCAAAATATTCACTCATAAAATATTTTCCTTTCTCACATCAAACTTGAATAAGCTTGTAAAACTGCCATATTCTGAGTAATTTGTGTTATCTAAATCCCATCCTTCGATATATAGCGATAATACAATGCGTTTTGGTGTATCGTGAACTAACGCAATGAATTCATCATTTTTTGTAGCTTCATTTAAGCTAATACTATTTTCTTTTTTTCTTATAAATCCATTTTTAGTTGATTCTTCTTCATCAAGAATATATGTATTTTTAGCGTGACGAGAATTGAATGATGATAGATATCCATTTAATGAAGTATCTTCTTCATTTAATTTATATACCATTTTATCTTCGTTTTCGTATTCACCAAAATAATATTCTTTTCTTTTTCCATCGCTAGACGCGTATGAATCATAATATCCTTTGCCATCAATATCGAGCGCACCAGAATAATACGTATCTTTATCTTTATATGGATCAATAATTGTATAAGAATATGAATCTAAATCACTATCAAGAAGAGATATTCTTAAAGAATGATCAATATTATTTAAAGAATTATAAATTGTTTCTTCATCTAATATTCTATATCGTTCGATAAGTTCTTTTGCTTTCTTACGGTTAGCTTTTTCATTTCCTTTAATGTGTGTATCTTTACTTAAACCAACATATATATCGCTTTCGCTTTTTAAATATAATTCAATTTGAAAGAATCCATCTGTTGCGTTCTTATTTTCTTTATAAGTCTCTTCATTTAAAATACTTGGATTAATGTATCTATCCTTAAATGTAGGAAAAGATTTATGTTCATTTATCCATGAGTCACAAAACATCGAACTAACAGGTCTAAATTTTTCAACGTAATACTTTTTTATAGCTGAACTAGGAATTTCATTTTTATAATATTTAATTTCATCATTCTCATCTTTAATTCCAATACTTAAAGTTGGATCGCTTACTAAAGAAATATTAAAATTTTCAATATTTAAAGTGGTTGCACTCACGTACCACGCAAATGTTACGCCAATTGATGACACTAAAAGTGCGATTAATGAAGTTAAAGATATTACAAAAGTTTTCTTAATGTTAAGCATTAAAAGCAAACTCCAAATTAAGTGAAAAATAAGAACCCATCTCTCTATCAATAAAAGATCTATCCCATCCTTCTAAATATATATCAACACTTAAATAAGCAAGTCCTGTTTCTTCTTCAATTGTAGTTAAGATTTTTTTATTAGTTAAAACTGAATCATAACCTAAATATGAAGATGTAGCAGCTTCTGTTTTTGTTTCATCAACTGCATATACACCATTTCTATGTACACCAGTAAATGAATCATCACTTATTTCTTCAATTGAATCATATCCATCAGTTGTTAAGGTGTCTTTATATACTACGCCACCATTACTTTCACCATAAAATATTTCTTTTCTTGTATAAGGAGAATGATCATAAAGCCCATCACGGTTTAAATCCAGTAGCCCCCCTACTGTGTCGATACCATCATTAATTTTAAACGGAGCAAAGATATAATTATTATGCTTATTATCCATGTGGATTCTCATTGCTTGTTTTAGGTTACCTGTACTTTCTAATTCAATTTTAGAAAGATAGATGTTACCTGATTTTAATTGAATAATATCATCACTTGTTACTTCTTTAATTCTAAATACAAAGTCGAAGTGGACATAATCTTTTTTATTAGCCTTTATTGGTCTACCAAAATAGTCTAAATAATTTTCATTATGATATGGTGCTCTTTTAACAAAGGATTCACCATCTGTCTCGTATTTTCCACTTGTTACTCCATTAACTTCGTTAACTGCATAACCATTACTTTTAGAATAATAGGCGCTCATATCTGAGCTTATTCCACTACTTGCCCAATAGATATTAGAATTAATCGAATCTTCCTTAAATCCGTGCTTTAAAGGCTCTTCAAGACGCGTTTCACTGACTAAACCTATATCAAAAATTTTAGAACTACCAATACTTGTTCCATCATATTTAGAAAACACATTACTAGTATATTGATACCATGCAAGCGTTGAACCAACAGAACAAATAAGAAGGATACTAATAATAGTTGATAAAATAGGTATAACGACGTCTCTATTTCTCATCTTTTTCCTCGAAAGCTTCAATATTAATTGCTAGTTTTAAATTAGTTTGATCAGGGGTTGTTCCGATACATTCAGGATCACTACCTTCAAGCCAAAAAACTACTGTGTAACGTTTAATAGCGCCACCAGCAAAACCCGAAACTGTAGATTTGATTATGGTTCCATCATCGTTAAAAAGCTCAGCATATCCATCTTCACATATACCGTTATCATTTTTACCAATGCATGTGTTATAAAATGGGTTTTCATCTTTTTCATCAAAATTAGGAATTGTACTCTTTTTAGCATATGTCTCGTAGCTATGAGTATCACTTAAAGCATCATTTTCATACCATCTAACACGAAGTAAATCATCAAGTGAATAACTTACGTTAGTTGGCTTTTGATTTTCAATTATTGACAATTTGATATCATATGTTGCTTTAGTCGTGCCTGTATTTTTAACAAAAAAAGTATACTTAAAAAAGTATAACGCTGTTACTTCTTTAGTTTCTGGATTAATTCTTTGACCAATTTCATCGTTTGACGATGGATTATCAATGACTTCATCTTTATAGTTTCTATTTATTCCGCTAACGGAATAAATAGAATATCCTGGTTGTCTTTCTATCCCCATGAAAGTTCTAGGATTAGAAAATTCCATATCTGTATCCATGGTTAAAGATACCCCATTATTCTTTAAACCAATAGTAAAATATCCTATTGATTTACCAATAAATGGGATAATCAAAAATGGAATGATTAAGGCACCACTTATAGTAGTGATAGCTCCTGCAATCTTCCTTCTCCTTTTTTTCTTTACATACGTTAAATCAACCATTCAAAAACCTGTAATAAATAAAAATATTTATTAAATTTAAGTGTGCAAATTAAATTCATTAAATATGTTAAGTGCTATAGATGCTAGTTAAATAAAAAACCAATTGCCTATCAATCAACTAAATTTCTTTTAACTAAATCTTGAATGGCAACTGGCTAACTCATCTAATTAAGTCCCTATAGTTTTGCGTCGCTAAATCACTTTAGCTTTGCTTTTTACATGACAATTTTAGCAAAATCCCAAATTACTGAAAAGAGATTTTTAAAGCTTTTAATACAGAAATAAAAAATAGTGAGGTTTTCTCTCACTATTCATAGATTCTTAATTAATTTTATTCTTTTTTACTTCTTTATTTTCTTCGCTAAGGAGTTCTTTCATTAATTGAGCTTTTAATTTGGCTTTATCTTCAGCACTAAGATCTTTAAGTTCTGCTTTCTTTGTAGCGCTTTGAACTTTTACATATCTTATTAATATATAAATATTAATAGCAAGGAGTAAGAATAATGGAACAACTACTGCTCCTAGAAATACATTAGGGTTCTTTTGTAAATAGCCAATCATACCTGTAGCAGCATCAAGTTCAATTCTATCTTTAGGCATAGTTGCTATCATAATGATAGATATTATAAATAAGAATATAGTTAATGCTATATCTAATCCAAAAAGACTAAAATATATAATCTTTTTTGTCTTTTCATCCAATTTCATTTTGAATTCCTCACTAACAAAAATACTTCTAAGAAGCATCCTTAGAAGTATTTTATTCGATTTTTGTTAAATATTAAAGAAATATTTATATTTTTGAAGAAAATCGACTATTAATCAACGTTACTTCTTCTTGCATAGAATGAAAGATTTGCAGATATATCGTTTAATTTACTAGCTTTTTCACTAATAACATTACTATTTTCGCCTTCGAACCATGCAACAAATGTAACTGTTATCTTACCTTTTTTAGTTCCAACGCCATCTTCTGTAGGGAATTGGCCAATGTAGCCTTTATGCTTTTTAATGTCGGCTGTTGCCATTTCATCTTGAGCCTTTGTTACAGTTGTTGACGCAAAAGTATAATAATTAGCAAAATCTTCTGTATCTTGTTTATTAACGCCTTTAACATGTTTTTTATTAGCATCAGCACCAATAACTATTGGATTAGCTGCATCAACGTCCATAATTGCAACTGTAAATCCATCATTAGCATTACTTTCGCCAGTATTTGTTACTGTGCATTTTTCATAATCAACAAAAAGATAGTTATTACCTCTAATTCCACCAGCTTCTAATGTGAATGTAGCAGAGAATGAAACACCATACCATACATTCTTGTTATCTGTTGCATCGACACCTGCTTGCCATTTAGACTTTTCAGATCCAGTAGCTTCTGATTTTTCAGGTAAAATACCTAAACTTGTATAGCTATCTACAGTGTATTTATTTTCTCCATCAGTGTCATTACTTAAGTTAGCAACATAAAGTTGGCCAGCATTCGATTTGGCTTGAGCATCATATGAACCGTGAGTTAATTTACCATCAACTTCAATATTTTTGCTAGTATTTAATTTTGTACCTGCTCTATCGTTTCCAGTAAGTTCTACAGATAAACTTCCATCGATATCAGCAACACCAAAAGTAGTTGTAAATGAAGATGTTCTATTAGCTGTAAACCAAGCAACAGTACCTGTAACACTAGCGCCAACTGATAAAGCTAAAACAGCAAAAGCTGGAATTAATATTTTTGATTTTTTCATATGTTTAAAATCCTTTCATACATATTTAGTTTTATATAAACAAAAATAACGCACAATTAAGTCGTTTATATAGTTGATAGTACAAAGGAATGAGAAATATATATTTATAGCACTCAAATATATAAGTTCT
>OJML01000036.1_pt1 | contig 81005 bp, 109 predicted proteins | sample 1597221 | NCBI WGS metagenome assembly OJML01 (sample SAMEA2452123, study PRJEB22498) | human gut metagenome | biome: human feces; feature: human gut; material: feces | place: Australia | collected 2012 | reverse complement strand
TCCATAGCCTTTATTTTTTATGGTTTATATCTTTATTTCTCTTTATGCAAATATAATAAAATTATACTTAATATGCAAATAAAAGTTCTCGGTATTGGCATATGGTAGGGATTTCTAGAACTTTTATATTATAAGGGGTTCTAGTTACTTAGGAAACAAAAATAAGACCTCTAGAAAAGAGGTCTTATGGTCTTTTATTTATTTGGTCTTAGCTGATGTAGGAATTTGAGTAATGTAGTATTTATTTCCCACTGGTTTAGTTGGGTATTTTAGTAATTCATATTCTAAAGCTGAAGTATCTGGGAATTTTATATAAATACGTATACCTGAATATACTTGCCAACCTGGTCCCCACTCGGGTTTACTTTCGAATGTACTGAATATGTCTATGTTCATCCTGTCCGCTTTAGATTTTGTACCGAATATCTTATTTGTGAAACCCAGTACTACATTCTTAATAATAGGATAAAACTTAGGATCATACTCTTTGTACATATTGTAGCAATAGAGTCTAGTAGCTCTGATTAAAAGCTCTATCTTATCGTTTGTATACATAGCCTGGTATACTATAAGATTCTATCGTATATGAAGAAGTTTGAGGGATCCTTAGTGAATGAATAGGTTTTAGTGTTGAACTCTTTATTGATCACCACTATATCTCTGTTACTTAACTTCTCTAATTCATCCAGGTAATCGAATACATCATCAATTATCCCCAGATTTGCAATGTTTGTACCATCTGAAAACCCGAGAAGCATACCAGGACATATATCATCCATTACATCTAGTTTGATGTATTTCCCATCTTTGCTTATGGTATCTTCCCATTTACCATTATCGGCATATTTGAATAGATTGCACCAACCAGTTATGGTATGAATCTTTATTTTAGTAGCACTAGCTGATACTGATAAAGCTACTTTTGAATTAGTATATAACCATCCCTGCCGGTTTACATTTGTATCGGTGAATACTATGTCTTCGTGATACGGGGGGTAAGGTAATCCGAATACCCTCATTTTTCTACCTTCTTTGAGTAACTGATTTACTCTTTCAACTACCTGAGTAGCATTAAATACTGGCTTTCCTTCCATAGTGAGTGATTCTTATTATAAGTTGAACTGAACTTCTGCTTTATAATCTGGATCAAAATCCAACTTAAATGGTATCCCCAAGTGATGAGGACAGGGATTATGCCATATATGATGCTTACCTAATTCATCTGAAGCATTCATTATATTATTCTCCCCAGAGATATAAAACTTTATCTCTCTATCATCAGAGGTTATTGCCTTCAAATAACCTTTTACAGTTATTGTAACCTGTTTCTCTTGTGTTTTAACGATTAAGTCCATAGCCTTTATTTTTTATGGTTTATATCTTTATTTCTCTTTATGCAAATATAATAAAATTATACTTAATATGCAAATAAAAGTTAAAGGTTCTAGTCTTCTATTTCTGGGTCTATATCTTCGTAGGCTATGTTTTCTTCGATTTCTCGTCTGATTTGGTGATGGTCTTCATCAAAAGCATTTAAGGCACCATGGTAGTCTCCAGTTACGCTATCCAATTCGGCCCTTTTGATATTCAATCCTTCCTTATCGCCTCTATTACCATCTTGTTTAGTTGCAACTACTACAGGCAATTCCTTGAAGTCATATTGATTCTCTACATATTCTATCTCTTTGATACCACCATTGTCGGCTAATTCTTTTTGTATCATAGCCATAGCTTCATCTCTGGTGATGATTTTATCCTGTGGTTCTGTAGTATTGAATTGATTATTCTGTTGAGCAAAGATATTTACGGTACCACCTCCAGACACAGCCCTTACTAAACTCTGAAGAGAAGTAGTAGACTGCTGCTTCAATCCAATAGCTTTATTGACTTCTGCTGTAATGAATGGAGCATATCTTCCTCCCTGAGAATCCCTGAGTAATTGAACTTGTTGGCTTATTTCCATACGGTCTTCAAGTGCCCAAGATATACAAGCACCCATTAATGAATCAGCAATCTCATTCATCTTGCTACGGTCAAATAAACCGTTGTCTAGAAACGTCTGTTTCATTTGCATCTGAACTATTGCTGGTTCACATCTAAGAAAATCTGCTAGTTCATTAACCGAATAATATCTTGACCAAAGTTTCCCATTATTCACTATCCAAATATGGATTATGAACTTAGTCAAATTCTTTAGAGCTTCATCATCACCTCCGTTAGCTTGAAGTGCTAATTGAGTTATACCCATCCCTCGGGGGAATCTTTGAACTATTCTAGATTCTTTCATAGTATTAGATTTTGGTATCTAATAGTTAATATGTGGGTAAATAAATAAAAGGCCCACGGTATAAATGAGGGCCTTTTATATTAACTACTTGGTAATCAGGTTGCTGGATCACTGTGTTAGGCTCACCATCAATTTTGATGAGCTTATGGATATATTAAATTCTGTAATGTGATTTTCGAATTTAAGCTGTGTACATAGTGTGTGAAGCTCTGAAAATAACTTGGATACGTGTGGTGGATATACTATCTCCATATCCACCACATTTATATTCAATTTAAAGCTCACATTTACCTCAGTTTCGCCTGATTTTTTGTAGAATTCTCCAGTTTTATCCTGGATTAATTTGGCAATATCCAAAATTGTCTTCATAAGATCCTAGTAACTTTTAAGTCTTGTATTATTATGAATTACTTCTTCCCTTAGTCTTATTAGGCATAGCCTTTTGTTTTCTAGCCATACTTTGTGCAGCTCCATAAGCTACTATTGCTTCCCAAAGAGGTTGCATTCTCTTTTGCTTTTCCTTTTGCTCCTTTTCATGGGCCTCTAATTCAGCCTTAATTTTTTCATCCCTCTCCTGGGCCTTTTTCCTTTTCTCTTCCAATTCGGCATGTAGATTGGGGAAAAGGTTTGCTCTAATAGGAATTACATGTAAGGCAAAGAATGCAGAGAATAACTTTTCAGAGAATGGCTCACCAGCTTTCTTATTAGAAATACTCCGGAATTTATCCTGCTGTTCTTTTACTGCATGAAGGAATTTTTCGTATGTGAACTGAACCTTCATTTTTTGGCAGGCAGTTATCATTGCCTCAATACGGTCCTTAAACTCCTGGCCAAAGGCCTCCATGAATTTTTCCCGGTTGAAGTTGTAATTTTCTCTATCCAACTTAAACTGTTTTACATACTCATTGGTCTTCATAGTGTTTTATTATTTACAAATTATTGATTTATTAAGTGTATTAATGATTGTTCTCTAGATACTACCTGAAAAAGATATCCTACAAGGTTATCTTCCCAGTATGATAACCACATGTGATTTTGAAACCTGAACTTATTCTTCTCTTCTACCGATATATTCTTTGGCATCCCAGTAATATATAATAAATGAGGCCCATTTGTGTTCTCTATAAATACTGGATACCTTAAATTTTCGTCTACCTTAAAATATCCCTTGATAGCATAATCTGGAAGATACTGACTAGACCTTATACTGCAGTCAAATGCCAAATCTTCTACCTTATATATCTCTGGGTTTATTGGTAATTCATTATAGATATTATCAATATCGGTAGTTTGAAGGTAGTAAGTTATCCTTGATTTATCTAGCGTTACGCTTTTTACTTTCTCTGGAAACATTAATTTTTTTTTCTTTTATTGGTACATAGTCTTCTATATCATCCAGCCGATTAGTTACCAAGGCATATACGAATAACTTAGCAGAACGGAAGAAGAATCTCCTTATATTCTTCTCAGTAATGTAGTAATCGTATAGCCTAAAAAACTTCTTCTGATGCCTATGTTTCAGATTTCTCTGTGTAAGATATGCTCTTAGAACTTCTTTATGTAATTCTAACAATTCATGATCTACTTTCTGAATTGCTTTCTCTGGTAAGCCAACAATCATAATCTTTCATAACATTAAATGATCATTATACTAAGGGGCCAGGACTTAATAATTAGCCCTGTACCCCTCTCCTACTATGAAAGATTAGATTGCAACTGATTCTTTTACGAATTGATTCTTATATTCAAGATACTCCTTCTTGGCTTTCTTGAACTCTTTAGAATCTTGGTTCTCGATTCTGAGCATTGCCAATTCCAGCTGGTGGATTTTATTTCTTACCTGCTGCCGGAACTTCTTTCTTGAAAGAGTGTCCTCGCAGTCTGCGGGATAAATATACTTTACTTCCCTTTTTGTTACTACCTCCTCTACGAGGTTGGCTTCCACCTTTTTCTTGGTTTTATCAACCAGTTTTTCTTTTTTGGTTTTCTTGACCTTCTTCTCTGAGGCCTTTTCTGTAGCTTCCTTTTCTTTGCCAACTACCTTCAGAGCTTTCTTTGATTTTTCGACCTTCTCAGCTTTTTCTTCAATGAGGCTGTTGATACCCTCTACCAGATTGGTCTTTTTAACTTCCTGAGCCTTTTCTTCCTTTTTCATGGCTTACAATTTTAAATGGTTATACAATTAGTTAAAAGTTGTTTATTTTTATTTCCTAATGCAAATATAAAGTAACTTTTTTATATGTGCAAATATTTTTATCAATTTCTTAGTGGTTGTGTTCTTGGTCTCTGGTGTGTTAACCTTTTATTGCTTTCCCTTTTATTGTTTATGCAAATATAGATATAAATATGAACCCCTGCAAATTATTTTGCTAATTATTTAAAGGTCTGTTCATGGCTTACTAGCTGATAGTTTTCTTAGTATAGCTTTGAACTGATTCATGTAGTGGCATTCCTTATTAGTACATTTACCGTCAGGAGTAATGTTTTCATTGGCACCACACTTTGTCATACCTGTTGCCTTATATGGACAACACTTTCTATGTGCTGCACATGCTGATTTGAATTCTACTGTACTCATTCGTAATACTCTTTTACTTTAGTTAAACGGCATTTGAATTTGAACGGCATTACATAGTCTCCCCACCATCCAGTTAGAGGTATAATACACCCGATAATGGCATAGTAGTAGAAAGTTTTTGCAACAAACTGCTGTTTCTCTGCATCCCAAAAATCATTTGTTCTAGCATCATCATCATTCTTAGGGTCTACATATACCCAATGATATGATATCCTTATGAATAGCCATTGAAATATCAGGATATTCATCCACCCTAATAGGGTTATACCGAATATCTTTTTCCATACCCAGCTGTTAGTTTTCTTTACTTCTTTTCCCATAATCCATAGGTTGATTTAACTTTCTTTAACGGATGAAAAATGTCTAATGATTCCCAAATAGATTCTGCTTGTTTTACTACTGCATCTTTAGCTTCCAGATGACTGCTAAAAGTTTTCCACAGTATTGGAATATAATTCAAGCAGGCATGCTTTGATTCTCCTGGTTTTACCCTTATGTAGAAGTAGACTTCATTATCAATTATTTGACCGATTGTAACTCTTTCAAACTTAATAACGGCTTTTGGTTTGAATCCATAAATACTTTTATGCCTATCGCCATTAACATACTTGTTCAATCTGAATTTAATTAGACCAGCCATATCAATCCATATTTCGTTCAAAGTATTCGTAAAAATCTACATCTTCTGTTAGTTGATCCATCAGTTCTTCTACTTCCATATCCAAATGTACTGAAGCTCCTGATACTTGCAATGTTATTCCAGAACCATAATTACTTGAAGATGATCCATAAAGATTTAATTCTTTGGGTCTATATCCTGTAACTTCATCTCTATAATGAATTATACCATTTTCGTAGTCATAACTCTTTACTTCTGATACATGTCTTGATTCATCCCAGTTTTTCCAATGAGGTTCTGAATCTGGTGTGGGAGGAACTGTTTTACCATCCCATAGTATGCAGATTACACTGAATGCTGATATTCCTATGATACCCGTTTTAACGGCTTCCCATAAAGTTTTAGCTTCATCCGGTTCTCCTTCGGGTGTGTAATACCTTTTCATAGCTTTTGGCCTGCATATTTATTCCTAATCCTTCTTTCAAATGATTTGCCTACTGATAAACCATTTTCAATATCATCCTTGAAAGTATTAAAATCAAACTCCGATACAGAAACATATTTGTATACCTTATTTCCCTTGAAAGTTATGGTTATATCCCTATTATCGAGGTCAAAAATAACCTTTTCAATTCTGGATGATCCTGTGGTATTAAATACTTCTTTCATCGTTATCGTCCTTTAAGCTCGAAAATATTAAGTCCCATAGCTACTACATTATTTTCTTTCCTCAATGCCTGGCAAGTAAATAAAATATCCCAAAGAATGAATACTGAATCAGAACTCATTTCCATTAAGTCCTCTTCCATCATATATAATGTACTCATGATAGTATTGAACCACCTTTGGTTTAGTCCATTTACTAACATGTTTTCAATATCATCATACCTATTATTAAAGGTATCTCCTTTCATCCTTTTAAAGGATTCTATATATTCCCTTGCCAATGATTCTACTGATTCTAGAGAAGTTCCATAACAAGGGAATATAATTTTCCATTTATCTAAGCTTTTATCCTCTAAAAGGGATTCTAGCGCCTGAATCTGCACATCCATAATTTGATTCCAGATATCCTGAGCGGATAAATGCCTTTGCAATTTTAACCTGATACAACCTCGATTAATTTTCATCTTTTAAATTTATTCGTTATGCAAATATAATATTTCTAATTATAATATGCAAATTAAATTCAGTGGTGTTATATGGGTATATCTAACAAAGAACCCCGAACCTGAGTACGATCCGGGGCATTAGAGGTTTACAGATTGCCTAATCTATTAATCCTCCTCTTTCTTGGCCTTCTTTTTCTTCTTATCCTTTGAAGCCTTCTTTTCTACCTTTTTCACCTTTACAGGCTCCTCTTTCCTCTTAAATGGAATAACTGGTTTTTCTTTTGCCAAATTTTCAGCATACTTCTTTCCTTCCACTTCTGCCTTTTCCTTAGACATAGTTTTCAGAAGAGTACGCATCTTCTGACGATACTTCTTTTTCTGATCAGAAGTCATTTCTTTGCCATCAACCTTCGGGTAGTCATAAGCATTAGGAGTGCTAGTTACCTTCTCTTTCTTGGGATGAACTTCTGGCTTTTTACTCTTACGCTTTTCGTGTCTCTCAATTGCCTTCTCCTCATTCAATTCACGAGCCTTTTTGTTTCCCAGGTTAATGATATCAATCCAAGCCTGTATTTTCTTACCATGTTTCTTGTGGCCTGTCCAATCTTTTTTAGGATCAAGATTGTTCTCTTCCATGTAGGCCAGCATTTCCTTCTGAGCCTTGCGTGCTTTACGAGCAGCCAGGTCATTCTTACTAACTTCTTTTGCCATTGTAGTTGAGTTGATTAAAATGAGTTTTGATTACCTTTACATGATTATAGTTTAGTCAAGGAGTTTTTGGTTTGCACTTCCTTTACCTCTGAGATAATTATTTCTCTCTTTTGTAAACTAGCCATTAATTTAAGGTGAACAATGGCATCCTCTTGAGATATGTTGGTATATACTATCCTGAATCTATCACTAGTGTTCTTATCTTCAAAGGTTATAGTTATTATATTACCATTTGTGAGATCTCCTATCCTCTTCACTAGTGACTTCACCTTGCCTAATTTTAAGGTTCTATCCTTTATTAAGGCTTGCTTTTTTCCGGGTGATAATCCTGGTATTGATAACCTTATATCTATATCCTGAATTAACTTACTTAGGTCCTTTATACGATAGATCAGCCCCTTTACTGACGAGTTAAATTGTCCCATTTTGGTTTTTGAATAGAGGTATCACTTCCTATTTTCTGGACATATATTTCAATCAAATGCAATGTTCTAGAGATAATATATTCCGCCATCATTCTATTTTCTTCTGAAAGATCTTTTTCTTCCTCTAGTAACAGCTGGTATGATTGCAATTGATTACATAATGCCAGGTATATAATATCGTCGTCTTCTTGCATATATTTCTATACAAAATGGGGAGGTTCACCCAGGCTACTTGGATGACCTCCCCTGCATGACTCAAAAACTGAAGTCAGAATCGGTTATTTGGCATAAAGCCTACTCCTCATCTTCATCATCCTCATCGTCCACGATTTCCTCGGCTTCCTTGCCTTTCTTACCCATACCGGGCATCTTAGGAACAAGGTTCCCGTGCTCCTTCTTGGACTTAACCGATACGCCAGGGATGGTCTCATTCGAGACAGCAATTACCTTACCATCCTTATCGGTTACTACCGACGTAATGAGGACACCGTACTTACGTACGTTCATGGCAAAGGTCTTTACTACGTTACCACCACCAAGGTCGATAATATCGCACTGCTTGCTGTTGGGTCGCTGACCAGGTGCCCGGTTCTTGAGTCGCTCCTTCATGGCCTCACGTTTGGCCTTCTTCTCCTCTGCGGTCAATTCCTTCTTACCGCTTTTCTTAGTCTCAGTTTTTGCAGCCTTTGCTTCTACTGCCTTTTTCTTAGTTGCCATATCTTTAATTTATTTTATGGGTTTCTTTGAAAAAGGGAACTTCAAGTTTATTGCCTATTATCACCTATGAAATTTAACTATATTGTAACTTGAAGTTCCCTTGGATTTGGTTATAGTCGGAATTACCTTTACTTCTTCTTTTTCTTAGTGTCTTTCTTAGAAGCAGCCTTTGCCTTGGGCAAAGCAATACCCAACTCCTTAGCTACTGCCTTACGAAGTTTCTCTACATCCTCTTCATCAAACTCATCAGGATCTGTTTCGAGTTCCTTGTCATCGCAAAGATCTTCAAGAGCCTCAAAATCCATTTCGGCCAGATCCTCGGGAGTTACTTCATCTTCGTCATCAGATTCCTCATCGTCTGAGTCATCTTCATCTTCATCCGAATCTTCATCTTCATCCTCTTCGTCATCATCAGAATCGTCTTCATCTTCATCCGAATCATCGTCATCAGATTCCTCAGCTTCTCCGCCAAATACATCTTCAGCATCTTCAGCCGAAATGGGAGTCAGAAGTGCATAGGAACCGTCATCATACTTGATGAGAATTACACCATTAGAGAGAACCTTGCGTTCTACCTCTTTTGCTGCTGCAGCTTTTTTCTTTGCCATAATTGAATTAATTAAAAAGTTGTTTGAAAACTGTTTGATTGATTATAGTTTTGTAATAAACTTTTGAGTATATATCTCTTTATTTTCTTGGACAGCTATAGCTTTCAAGAATACGTTTTTATCTCTGATAGCCTCCAACTTTTGAGTAAATTCGTTTTGATCTTTTACCTCAAAAGGTTCACCCTCTTGAGTAAAATTATCATCAACTGCCTTATCTGTTTCTGTATAATACTTTTTAACTCCCACTATGAGCTTTATACCATCCCATGGATTTTCAGGCTCTTTCTTTTTTACTACCGTCATTTAGCTATTCCGTTTTTATATGCAGTGTAATAGATTCTAGTATATCCTTCTTGTCCTATACCTGAATTTAGAGCAATATGAATATCCATATAACCTTTTTTATATGCCCTATAATCATGAGCAAAATGTTCAGGATATATATAGTAATCCCCACATACTTTTCTGTTAGTTACTAAATAAGCATACCATCCTGTCTTCATTTTCATAGGAAACTCTGACATTGGAACAAATCCCTGAATTAATAGTTCTTTGAGAATAAACTCTTCTTTTAGGAGTCTCCTTACTTGTGGCATATCACCCAGTCTTTGGGATACTGCCTTTTTATATTCATCCCAATGTCTTTTAGTCCATCTGATAGAACTTATGGTAGACCGTTTAGTTATGGATTTATATGCAAGAGCTACTTTTATTTGACCCCATCCAAAATCACTCTTCTTTGTAAAGAGTTTTCTTTCTTTTAGACTCAGTCTCTTTAGCCTTCGATAGCTTAACAAGCTTTTCTGGAACAGCTTTGAGTAAAGTTCTATATTCTTTTGCTCCATAATTAAACTTCTCTACCAGATTTATAAAGTATTTCTCTTTTTGTTGTGAACTAAGTCTTTTCTTTCTAGCAAGTCTTTCACCAAGAGTTCTTTGAGCACTAGATTTGGCATTTCTATATGCCTCAGTAAGCAATATCTTAGAAATCGGCTTTTTACGTTTTCCACCTATCAAAAGGGATTTACCTATTGCAAATTTCTTTTCTAATGCAGTCTTTCCTTTTATCCAATGAACTGATCTTAGATTTTCTCTACCATAATAAATTAAGAACCTTTGTCTAGCAGCCTTTAATGAATAAAATCCTTGTAATACTACCGCTGGTTCCCCCTTGTAATTATAAGACCATGGATACCATTTATGGAGATATATCTTAACATCCATCTCCCTTATTAACTTACCATGTCTCCTATGAAAATCAGCTCTTCTCTTTTTCTCGAAGTAATAAGCTCTTACATCTGGAGGCAATGAATCTGGATCAATTGCTCCATTTACTACTGTAGCCTCTTTAATACATTCTTTGTATCTATCTAGAAAACGTTTATCTCTTTGCCTATACTTATGGATCTTTATCTTACCCATAAGTACTTTTCTCAGCCACAGCTGCTTAAAATATATACTGGAGTTATTTATTATAGCAGGTGGTACCCATGGTATACCAAGCTTATAACAAGCTTCCTCAAAATCATCATGACTATGAAAATACCATATTCTTGGCATATATACCTATTCTTTCTTTTGTTTACGTAGTGCTGCCCTATACCATTGCTGAATTGACTTTTCTTTAGCATCCGGGAATTTCTTTTGTACTCTTCTGATAATACGATCTATTGGTAATCCTTTATATGTTAGCTCAAAAACATATGATTTCTTAGTTCCTTTCCAAAGACCGTTATCATCCTTTTCTTTCTTAGGTTTCTTGGGTTTCTCTAACCCTTTGATTCTCTTTGTCTTCTTCTGCTTTGTTACAGTATCCTCACTGATAAATCCGAGATTAAGTTGATAACTTCTCATTGGATCATCTTTATCATAACCTGCTAATTCAAGTTGATTATCCATCCACTTGTCATATTCATCAATGAGGGAATTGTCTGGCTTATTATTCGAATGATGAATATATGAAGCCAACCCATTGTAGTCTGCAGAACAAGCATCTGGGAATGGCATACCAAGAGAAACTGCCCTTCTCTTCATATCCTTGTAGGTCATATTTTCTAACCCACTACCCATTACCTTGATCTTCTCTTTGTTTAGTTTTAAGGGCCTTTTGTCCTTTTTCTTTCCTTTGCGCATATCTATATAAGTATAAAATTATATTTTTATTTCTTCATTGCAAATATAAACAAATTTATCGAAGTTACAAAATATCTGTATAAAAATTCTAAGAGTTTGATACTAGATTCCTCTTCCTGTGTAATTTATAGGCAGTATCTAGAGTCTCACATGTAAAATCCATGTTATTTATTGATTTGTAGTTAATAGATTTCTGGATTATTTCTCTGTACTCTTTCCAGAACTTCAATCCACCTTTACTATCAACAGTTTTTTCAAAGTATCTTGTCACCAAAAACCCGAAAGTATCTGCAATAGTTTGACTTTCGAATATGTATATCCTTAAATCTGTTATAGCCTTAATAACATCATCAGATTTTTTTATGGGCATTACACCATACCCTTCTTCTGGAAAAAGTTCATCTGAAACTATAGCTGTAAAATACCTTCTACTTGATGGACCATTTTTCCAATACTCAGTTATCAATTGCCTTATCTTGAAATCTGGTATTCTATGAAGGTATGATAAATATACCTTATCCTTCTTGGTCGATCTTCTTTTGTATGCAGTGGGAGCTTGCAGTATTCTTGGTAGTATTCTGTAATTATTCCACCTATCAAACTCAAGAATCAGAGCATAAAGGTCTTTATCCCACTTATTCTCTGATTCTTTCAACCTCTTCATATTGCTTATGATTCTTGGATTGGTTATAGAAGTTAACAACCATGATGAATCACCAGAATGTATCTTAGCTTCCTCTTTTGATAACCTTTTGATCATTGCTCCAAATAAGTAATCCCTGAACCTTGGCTCTATTGGTGATTTTGGGTTTACCAGTGAAGGATGCAATTCGAAGTAGTCAGAGAATAGCTTAAAGAATTTCTCTGCCCTGGCCTTTAATTCTAAATACTTATAATGGGGCATCTTTAGAATCTCTCCAGCTTCCCAAGTAGATAACCCGTTGCCCTGAATAAACATTAGGCTATTTTTCTCTGGATCTGTCAAACAATCCCAGGCTAATTCTTGATGTCTTTCCATATTAGTATTGTTTGTTCATTAGAATCTCTTCAGTACTACCATCTGGAATCTGAGATAAATCTACATCATAGTCTGCAGAATATAGCTTATATTCATCTGACTCATGATATGCAGAGTATAATACATTTTCTCTTGGTACCTCTATTTCCAGACTACCATCCATTTCTGGGTATAACCTAACTAACATCATCTTAGTATTTAGGTTATTTTCCAACAGTATTGCTGGAATCCCTTCGAAGGGGTATCCTCTAAGTATTACATAATCTCCAATAGCTACTCTTGTTATGTCATCAGCCGAGAATATCTTATTGGCTTTTGACATCCTTTTGTATTTCTTTACCTCTTCTCTGGTTATGGTAGCTACTACTGAGTAATCATCAAAGTCCTCTGCATTATCTACTCTCAGCCTTTTTCTTTTGGGTCTGTAGTCTAATGACTTTAAAAATGAAAGTATTCCTGGTATATCCTTCTTGAGCTTATTTAAGTAATATCTATCGAAGGCTTTCTCCGGTTTCATACGAATGAAACCGTAATTGAATAATAATGGTACATCTTCGTACTCATTGCTACCTTTACGTGATTTCTTTAATACACTGATAATGGGGATAATGGCCTTCACGTTTTTATACCCCCTATTCTTTAAGTCGGAGTTTATTCTCTTATAGAACTTCCTATCAAGCCTAAATATGCAGTATACGTAGGGGGTTTTCATATTACTTTAATAATTTGCGTACATACTTATGTAAATCTCCATAGTTTATCAACCTCTGTACTTCCTTAAACATATAAACAAAAACATGTATCTTTGGAGTACTTATTTCCATTCGAGAAATTTCTGGTGATTGATCCTTCAAAAAAGAATCCACTTCTTTATTTACCATAAAGAAAGCTTCTCCCTTTGGCATAGAATTATACCTCATAATAAGTACTGGTATCTTCTTAGCCCTTTCTGCATCTCTATTAGCTTGAGTCCAAAAGCTATTTATTTTACAACTTTTTATACCCAGTAGTAAATGCTCAAATTTTATATCCTGATAGCTCTTACACTCTACTGATAAAGAAAATCTTTTTGCATGCCTTGGATCAGAACATACTACATCAGAAGATATATTATCTGCTTTTTTCCATCTTAATCCACCACTAGCTGGAGTTCTAGAAAATTCATATCCTGACCAATTTTGGAATGCCTTGCAAACAGATCTTTCAAATCGATTACCTTTGCTTTTACTGTTCTTTCTCATGATTTTATACCTTTATGACCAATAGTCATTATTGGTATTGTGAAAGGCCCCTCTCTCTGGTCACAGTAAGCACCCTGGCATTTGGTATTGGAAGTGATTCTTGATGTGAGATTAAGTATAGGGTTTTATCTCTGTATATTTTTCGTATTAAACCTATCACTAAATCAATATATTCTGAACTAAGGTTTTCAAATACCTCATCCAAGAATGCTATATTTATACCCTTAGCTTTAGTCATCACTTCATTCATGGCAAAAGCCATAGCTAAGTTGACCAATTGTCGCTGGCCTCCAGATAACTCTTCATAGGATACTTCTATACCATCCATTATGATTTGGGTATTGAAGTCTTTCTTCACACCTTGTATATCCACATAGAACAATATACTGAACCCCAATACTTCTGAGTATGAATCAAGAGTCTCATTCAATATATCTAATGAGCTCTCAAATAAGAATGCCTTTATTCCTCTGTTACCGAGTGGATCATCCATCACCCATTTATAATTATCTACCACTACTTTTTTCTCTTCCATCTGATTTTCTATATCAGACAACTTATCTGTTAAGGTAGATAATTGTTCTTTATACTTCTTAATAAGGCTTACGTTAACACCAGTTTTTTTCTCTGATGATAAATTTTTGATTTCAGCCTCTATGTTGTCTATATCTCTTTGTACCTTTTTTGATTCGTATTCTTTATCTTTTATATCCTCTAACTGATCACGATAGCTTGATATGCTATCTGATATCCTGGAATATTTATCTTGAAACTTCTCTATGTCTCCGAATGCTTTTTTAACACCCATTAGACGTTTCAAAGAGTTCTTAATATCCCCTTTCTTTAATAACTTTATAATAATACCAATAAACTCTTCTAGAGATACCTTAGTTTTACTCCTGGCATCATTTATTTTATCAAGTAATTCCTTTTGAGAATCCCTTGCTTCTTGTATCTTTTGTTCAATTAGGTTCTTCTGAGTTACTGTATCCTTAAGTTCATTTGACTTTTTAGCCTTAGCTAGCATGGATAATTTCTTTTCTAAGGATTTTATCTTTGAAGACAGATCAGTCTTTATATGTTTGGCTTGTTCTTTTAAGTCATCAAGCATCCTTTGCACTGACTGTCTCTTTTCTTTGATTGAGTAATATTTCTGATGGGTATCATTATACTCTTCTAATGATTTAGTGTAGTATCCCTTAGCAATTTCCCTTGCCTTAGAGATATACCCCAATTCAAATATCTCCTCAAACAAGTCTTTCTTATCAGATGGTGATTCCTGTATTAACCTTTTCATTCCCTGACCAAACATTATTGAATTCATGAAAAGGTCATAAGACATACCTAAATCGGCTACTATAAGCGCCTGTATGTCATTCTTATTTTTATCTGATACCTCTATAGCATCTATCTCATATATGAGTCTGTCTTTACCCTTTGCTCCATTCACTTCACCTTTATATTTAAGGCAACGGGTTATCTTATGGATCTTTCCACTTTTACTAAAGTATATCTCTACCTTTGTACCTTGATAATTCTTTTGCCTGTATTTCTCCCAGGTATTAACATCTGACTTACCTTTTATATTCTTACCATATACTGCCCATACCAAAGCTGATAAGATTGTAGTCTTACCTTCTCCAGTAGCTCCCCTTATTACGGTTATTCCCCTTAAACCAAGGTTTAATTCTAAATATGGTATAGAACAGAAACCTTCTATAATGATATTACCAAACTGTATCATTCTGCTTCCTTTATTACCTTTAATAATGTAGCCTTCTTTTTCTTATCTTTTATGCCCTTAGCTTTCATATATTTTCGTACCATTGATTTCTTAGAAAGTTCCCTGGTTATTTGAGGGGTATCTTCTACTTCCATAACTTTAGACTTACTAGCAATGACCGTATAGTAATTACCATCATCCATAATTTCATCTTCTGATGATACATCCACAAATTTAGGAAAGCCTTTGAATGGCTTGAATTCCATTGAGAAGTCTTCATATATTTTCCAATAACCAAGTTTACAATTACGATCTGTTCTTCTTTGTTGTAAAGGAGCCCCAACCATGTATACTTTCTTCCCTAACCTTTGAGGTTTATGTATATGACCTATCAATACTAACTTGAATTTGGTTAGTAGGTTTACATTCAAATTCTCTACTGTTCCAACTTCAGTGTTATCTGTATCTTTAGCTCCTGGGTAGTCTGTATGTAACAATAATATGGTTGGCTTTAACATAGCCCCTTTCAATTCAGCTTTTATCAAACTATCCAACCCTTTATTGTGATCAATATATGGGATACCTACTACTCTGAACTTACCAAAATCATGGTATGAAAAATCTATATTGTGTAAGAATGAATACCTACGACATAAATTTGCCCAATGCGATGATGATCTCCTCTCTATAGTATTACTCTTCTGTAAATCATGATTCCCTGATATACCATATATGTTGAATTCTTCACACCTATTTAATTCTTCGAACTGTTCAATTATAATTTCATCCAGTGAAGTACTTATAAATTCTGGACGGTGCATAAAATCCCCGCAAAAGAATGCTGGACATTTATACTTAATACATAAGTCTTTAATCAAATAGAGGACCCTTATATGATTCAGGGTCCTCTTGTTATCTTCATTGAACTTAGAATATTCTCCTAAGTGCAAGTCAGAAAATGCTATTCCTATTACCTTCATAACCGAAGAAACTTCCTAATTAAGTATTCTCTCTTTTCGTGATTCATCTCATCAAGTATGAGAACTTTTACCTTATAACCCATTATATCCATCACTCCAGTATCTGGAACTCCATTACAAAGTTGATATACTTTTGAATCTGGTGTATATCCCCATACTTTTAATAAACCATACATTATTTGGGATACTTGGTATTGATAGTACTTTGATAATACTCTTTTACCGTTGTTCTCGGTTACCCACTCATTAAAGAATTTCTCTGAAAATGGTATGAATATCAAATGTGTACACTGTTGACCAAGTAACATTCTACATAAGTTTATAGCATGATCCAAATCACATTCTTCAATCCTGTGAGATAACTTATTAATGAAGTATGCTGCAGAATCAAAGTATGACCTATCTGTTACAAAGTTATCCTCCATTCTGAAAGCTTTGTTACGTAGATTCAATACTTGCATATCTTGCATGAATACCGTCTTTGCATCTTGCTGAATCATATCAGCATGGGGCATATCTTTTGTTTCTGGTACTAAGTCTGAATATGACCCAGATATGAAGGGTATATTCAATAATTCGGCTATTTCCTTAGCTATAGTAGTTTTCCCTACTCCAGAAACACCGGTGAACATAATTTGATACTTACCGTGATACATAAGTCTGTAGTTTTTTGAATGGTTCTAAAAAATCTGGTATCTTGAAAGATCTTAGGTTAAACTTATCTAATACCATGAATAACCTATCTTTCCTTATATTATTAGTACATCCTTTTACCCAAGGGACTTTCTTTATGGGATACAGATTCAAAGCAGATCTCAGATCTATCAGAGACTTATTCTTCTTATATAACTCTTCTAATTGATCTCTTTCTATACCTTTGAATTCTGCTTCACTATCATTAATAAAATCTGCTATACTACCAAATTTATCAAGGAATGATCTAGTCTTTACTTCTCCCATACCATAATAACCAGGTATGTCATCTGACTTATCTCCGTTGAGTATTAAGTAGTCAACACATTCTTCTGCTGAATATCCCATTATCTCTCTACATGTCTGGTTATGTACTAGAGTTTCTTTACTTGGGTTGAATATCTTTACCTTCTTATCTAACAATTGACAGAAGTCTTTGTCAGAGGATATTATCAGTGATTTGCCTTTATGGTTTATTACTAACCAAGCAATGTAATCATCTGATTCATGTCCCAATCCTTTATTGTCTATGATCATTTGAACTCCAAGTAATCTCAATATCCTTCTCAACAAAGCCAATTGTTTATTGAAGTCTTCATAATCCATACTTACCTTACTTCTGTGAGCTTTATAACCCTCCAATAAGTCATTACGGAAGTTTAATGATTTACTCTTATGTGTATCAAATGTAATTACCACATGACTTGGCTTAAACCTTACAAGGTATGAACCAAATATTCTTAAGAACCCATATACTAATCCTGTTCCAGCTCCATTATTAGCTTTAAGATTCTTAAACTTATGGTATGAACGGTGAGCAAGGTTACTACCGTCCACTACCATAAGCATTCTTGGCTTTCTACCCCTCGTCTGGGATGATTTCATCTTCTTCTGTATCATCTGATTCTATTTGAGATTCATAGTCTAAATCTTCATCAACAGGGAACATATTTCGTGTAATCTTCTTTAGCTTACGCTTAGTAGTTCCTATGGTATTTATTCCTGCTGCCCTGAGTAATTTTTTCCTAAGATCTCCATCTTCTTCTATCAACCTATGGAAAGCATCTTCACCACGGCATAGTTTATTACCCTCGAACACGTATGTACCTCCACCAAGCTTTTCAATTACACCAGCATCTTCTAAAGATTCTTCTAACCAGAAGTATCTATCGAATCCAATCTCATGATACTTTGGGTTGAAATATATCGGGGCTTTAGATATGGTTTCTCTTGGGGGAGATACCTTGTTCTTTTTCATCTGAATAGTTACATACTTACCCGCCCGTCTTTCCTTGCCTTTATACTTAATCTTTAGAGTCTTACCTGAAAAGAAAGCCAACCTTATTGAAGCATAGAACTTAAGAGCAGCACCTCCTGGAGTTGTGTTAGTATCTTGACCAAATCCTGCTCCCAGTTTACTACGCAATTGATTGATACACACCATAGTTACACCTAAGCGATAGAATAATTCATTCCTTATTCGGAACATCTTATATATCTGCTTAGCTCGGTTACCCATTTCGGCTTTACCATCTGCCATCTTTGCATCTATGGCTTCTATTGAATCAAGAGCAGCTATTGAATCTATCACAACTATGATTGGTTCATTATTCACTAACTTTGATCTCCAATATATTGCCAAGTCTGCTATTGCATCAGATATTGTTTCTATACGGGTATCATTTAATACTGTTACTCTTTCGGGATCCAATCCATTCTCTTCTGCCCATGAATTCATCCATGCTTGTTCAGCATCTACCCATATTACATGACCACCTAGTTGTTGAGTAGCATAAGCAAAGTTATATGCTATCAGTGATTTTCCAGATGATTCCTCACCCATTATTTCAATTATCTTACCGAATGGTACACCACCACCCATTTGATAATTGAGAGCAAAGAAAGTAGATGGAATCCATAATCCATGATGATTTATGGTACTAGCTTTAAATTGTAAAGATGACCCATACTTCTTGAGTATCTCATTTTGTGTTGGTACCTTAAATTTCCTGCCTCCTGATTTCTTAGGAGCTTTTGCCTTTCTTGTCATACTTATTTGATATTAGATGAAAAGAGTGGGATATAAACTATACCCCACTCCCTGTTTAGGTATATATCTAGAGATTTTAGATATCACCTTTATATTTCTTTCCGTTTTTCTTCTTTTTATCTGCTAGCTTGCTCTTAGAAGATTTTACGGGTGCATCATCTTCATCCTCATCATCACCTCCTTCATTAAGGAAAGATGCCAACTTCTCTTCCAATTGATCATAAGAAAGGATACTTGCTCTTACTGCTTTCTCAAGATCTACATCATCTCGGTATTTCTTATCCAGCTTGGTTTTCTGACATGGTGATACAGAATAGCTTGTATCCATCTTACCAGATCCAGTTCGGGTAATCTTAATATCATACCCCTCAATGGGATCGGTCATATCACCCCAATCCTCCTCATCAAGGTATAAATCTATGATATCCTGATATACCGAACGGGGTACCATCATGGGTTTATCAATCTTATCAGGATCTACCTCTTTTCCCTTTGTATCTTTATAAGCTATTACCCCTAATATATACCTTCTTCTCGGTACTAACTTAGATGCAAGTGCCTTATCATCTGGATCATCAGAATTCTTAAGCTCCTGGAATTTCTCCATGAAAGGACATGGCTCATCAAATGTTGCCGGGGATATGATACCACCATCCTTTGGACCAAGGTAGAATTGAACAACTTCTATACCAAGTTCCTCATCGGCACCTCGGGATTTAATACGTACTCGTATTGTTCCTTCTTTTGGATATATCATCCCTCCACCACCACCTCGCTTTTCTAAATCCTTCTTTCTAGCGATCATTTTCTCTCTAGTAGTCATTACACTACTTGAACTCTTTTTAGTTTTCTCTTTCATAGCTTTATTTATTGGTTTCAATATAAAGTATCTCGTTCAGTGATAATATAGTTGTTACCTGATCAGGAAGGTCTATTACATCTAATTCTTTACCTGCATATAGACCATAAGTTACTACTGCACCAACCTGAAGACCTGGATAATCTACTTCCTGTTCTTTGGTAATATACCCAACTTGAATTACTACCCCTTTACGTGGTACAGTATCCTTATCATGATCCTGTGGGATATAAAGACCACTCTGAGTTTTAGTCTCTGATGTTACCTTCGGGGATACAATTAATACCCTCCCACCTGTTGGTGTTCCTACACCTTTCAGTTTTTCGTTTAACCATTTTGCTTCTTCTACTGAAAGAAGGTTTAATTCTACTTTTGACATAGTTACTGTTGTTTACGTAAGTTAGCTGATACAGTTCTCAATATGTTTTCTCTTGACTCGTATGCACGACATATTCCAATGAACTTATTTGCATTGTATTCTGCCTTCATATACCTTTTCAAAGCTCCTTGATAGGCTTTATTATTTTCTGCCTTATGTGAAGCTGCCTCATTATTTACATTACCTGACTCCTTATAATAAAGCCATGCCTTGCTATATGCTTGATCTTTGGCTTTTTCAAGCTTATCCCTTTTATAGATAAGCCTATCCCTAACCATTACAAGTAAAGCATAATTAGAAGGGCTCTTTCTTAAAGACTGATTAACCAAGTTCTCATCAATCATGAGCTCCTGATCTAAATCAATCTCATAGGTCTTCCCTTGAAAAAGTATCTTCAAGGTATTTTTCTTAATCTGGGATAACCGTACTACCTTTTGACTTTTTTCCATATAACACCTCTTTCGTTGAAGTATTTATACATGGTCATAATACTTATTTTGTATTTGGCCTTTATCTGTATGTTACTCATACCACTTTCATAATCTTCTATCATACTATTTATAGACTCATCATTTAACTTTTGGCTTGGTATATTAAATCTACCATCATCTATACATTGTTTAGTATTTTCTTTATGAGTACACCAGTATAAGTTTTCTACTGTATTGTTTTCCCTATTATTGTCTTTATGACCTACACATGGCTTATTATCTGGGTTAGGTATATAAGTTTCAGCTACTAACCTATGTATGTTAAATGTATACTTAACCACATCGTTATTTCTTAAGCTTACTATAATGTAACCATTATTCTTCTTTCTCTTAGCCATTTTCCTCCAAGTAACTTTGTCTTTATACTTGGAGTATACATCACCACTTCTTGTAACATGATAACAATCAAAGTATGGTATATTACCTTTCATATATCCTTTTCTCAAATTCCATTTTATTCCTAGCTATCTCTTCTGGATACAACTTAGGGTAATCTTCTATTTCAATACCTCTGTACTTACGATGTTCTTCTAAGTACTCATCTGGATTAAAATCTGGTTTAAGCATTTTCCTATAATCATAACCGGGTATAAATGGTAATTCCTCTGCCATTGAACGTCCTATAACAAAATCCATGCTCATATTGACGTCGTCTATCTGAAAGTTAAAATATTCTTTTGTATTAGGGTTACGACAAGTTTCCCATATTTCATGTACTACCCATGTATTTATATATTCTGGCCTCACCAAATAGTAGGTAGCATCGTGAACATTACAAGTCTCTTGCATAAATGGCAACTTACCTTGTCTCATTTTCCAATAGTTTAATACTGAAGCAAATAAGTTCATATCAGATGCTGCTGATTGACATGGCATATTAACAGATAATCGTACTGCGTATGCTGCTTCTTGTTCATTATCGGAATATACCTGAGGTAACCTTCTCTTTCTTCCGAACAAAGATTTTATATACCCATGCTTAATCAATACCTTTTCTTGATGAATCATGAACTTTTTAATCTTAGGATGTTCATAGAAGAATTCATTTAACTGCTGCTGAGCTTCATCTGGTGTTACAATAATACCAGCTTTTGGATCTGACAATTTAACTGCAAGCAGTTTCTTCTGAATACCATAGATAATACCGAAGCAAATCTGTTTTGCCTGCTTTCTTCGGTTCTTCCAAAGATTATGATCTGGGTGTTGTTCATCACTGTAAGCTTTATATGCTTCCTCATATGATACCCCATACTTCTTTGCTGCAATAGCAAGGTGAGGATCCTGACCTTTTGCAAAAGCCTCAAGATATGTTTCATCCCCAGACAGATGAGCCATGATTCTTAACTCTGCTTGAGAGTAGTCAAGAGCCATGTACAACTTACCATCTGGGGCTACTAATTGCTTCTTTATATTTGGGTCTACTGAAGTCTTTGGGATTTGCTGTAAGTTTGGTTCTTGTGATGATAATCTCCCAGATGTCGTATTGCTATTGATGAAGTTAGAACGAGTAATATAGCTATGTTTATTATTCACTGATAAATCGTATATTGTTCTAACACCAATATACTCCATCGATACTATACGAGTTAAGTATATCTCTTTCCTTCTTTGACCTAATATTATACCAGATACCTGCTTTTGGGAAATATTAAACTTATGTAATATTTCTGATTGAGTATATCCATCCTTATACATCTTTAATATTTCTCCTACCTCTTTAGTACCTATCTTACACTGTCCATTTATATTACCATTAGTATATATTGACCTTGTATACTTATATGCTCTTAATATGTTCTCTCTTTGTGTTATACACTGTAGATTTTCTGGCCTATTATCACTGGGATCACAGTTAATATGGTCTATTACCATATCATTGGGTATCTCGGTATTATTAAATACAGACCATACTAATCTAGATACTGAAAAAGCATATTTTTTGCCACCCCTCCTAAAATATACTGTATATCTACCTTTATTCCTTTCCCTTGGTATTAATTCATGTGGATGATTGTAATCCAATATACCCCTGCCACCAGGTGTTTTCACAGAGTATACTTTACCTTCATTAGATACCAAATACCCGTTCCAATTAGGTATTTCTTTGAAAACTACTTCAGAGGCTGATTTACCAGTTTCTGGTTTAGATATATCAAATTTAGAAGTATCATACATTATTACGTCTAATTTCTTATGGTATATCTCTTTTACTGTTTTCCATCCATTGGTAGTCAGTAATTTATGTTCTTTTGTACATTTTAATACATCACCTGTATCTGTAGTTAATTTATATGCCTTCTGTACCCCCTTATTGATAGTATGAGTTACTTGCTCCCATATACATTCGTGAGATAATATCCAAATATTATCCTTTTCTACATTAAGTATGCCTGGCTTTTTAGGGCATATATCCCTTATCCTTATATCCCTGTCTTTACCTATTAATCGTGTATTCCCTGTTACACACCCATGTATCAAAAATCTACCATGTAATTTACTATCATCCTGTACTTTATCATGCCACCCTTCTATATATGTAGTGTACATCTTCTTCAATCCTCTCAACTTGAGTAGATTATCCAAGAATATTGCTTTTGGACTTTCTGGATTCTTAATTGACAACCGAAGTTCTACCAATGTATCCTCATCAGTACTTGGCTTATCAGTATCACGATTGGTAGTCTTATCCTTTGTGTATTTTATAATAGGGAATTTGAACCCTTTTTCAGAATATAACAACATCGGTAAGTCTACTGGACTACCAAGATTTATATCCCGAGTTAATTCCAATTCCTTCTTTGTTGTAAATACACCAGCTCTTATGTTGGATATTTTCTGTTCCCTGCTAGCTATCTTCCTTGCATCTTTTGGATCACTATAATCCAAGTCTTCAAGTTCTCTTTCAATTGAAGAAATGTATTTGCTTATTCTTTCTTGGATAAGCCATCTAGAGAATCTTTTTACTCTTGGAAGATTCAAGCAACCAGAAGTTGCTTGATCAATCTTTGGTTTGTAAGATTCAAGTAATTCTTGATTGAACTTTCTATCAAGGTATAATCCGGTTTTTTCTGCATGCTGCAATACCCTGGAAGCTGGCATTATCAAATGCCTTAATAAAGGATACATACCTATTTCTATCAATTTGTTCTCAAAGAACATAGATAATCGTAAGGTATAATCTGTATCCTGACATCCATATTTGCAAAGTTGTTCTAATGGCTTTTTATCCCATGGTATCTTATCAAACTTATCTGCCTTCTCATAATCCCCGTGTTCTGGTAAATACCTACGAACCATCGATTTAAGGTCATTCGGTCTCTCTTCATTTAAGAGGTACTTCATTAACATACCATCTAATACTGTACCTCTTACATATATACCATACAACTCAAATATCTGAAGGTCAAACTTCAGATTCCAACCTACTTTGGTTACTTTTGGATTCTCAACTACTTTTCTACCAAAGTATAGAAGCCATTTTTTCCAATGAGGGTTATCATATTCATGATGACATAATGGAATAGATACTCCAGAACCAACCTGAAAAGTTACTGATAGAATGGTTGGTCTGAATGTTTTATTGTATATGCCTTCAGCATTGGTCTCATAGTCAATTGAAGCTATACCTGTCTTCAGACAAGCTTTCACAAGTTTCTTAACCTGTGAAAAACTCTTAATTATGGCATATCTTGACTCCATCTATAATATTATTAAATATTGCAGTATTCAATAGTTATTTAATAAACCATAACTCTGTTGAGATTCTTTAGCTTATTCGACAATAAGACAGTATACTTTTTACGGTATACTGTCTATAACCTACTTCAATATTTGAAAATCTTCAATATTGTTCTTATAGGTTTTATGAGTATTCACCAATATATTACCATGCAATCCATGATATTTCTTAGGTATTAAGTAATCTTCTCCGTATATGTCCTCTAATACTCCATGATAAATATTTGGTACTCTTAATTCTCTGTCCTCGAATGTTAAGAATACATCTGGATATCGGTTCTTGTAAAAATCTATATTCTTTATAATATTGTTATGTTCTGGAAAAGCTAATGTTGCCCAACAATTCTCATTAGTATTGTTATACCTCCTCCTATTCTTTTCATAAATGTTTTTAAGGTAATCTATTCTTTCCCTTTCAAGGGGTATATTAGCAAATTTCCAGCTCCTATTCTTTAAAAAGAAGAGTTCTAGTTTAATTAATTGCAATTCATATAAGAATCTTTCCCTTTTCCCCTTATCTTCTGGAACTCTGTCTAATGGGAATATGTCCAAGAATATACCTTGATTGAAATCCCAATTAGCTTCTAAATCCTTTTCCAGTATAGCTGTAGTATCACTCCTTCTTATTTTAGCATGTTGATAAATAGAACTGTCTGTATCTGTAGTCTGTAAGAAGTATGGGTATTCTAAGTTTTCTTTACAGTAAGATATGAACTTATCATACTCATCTCTGAACATTACTAAATCTATATCATCATCCCAGGGTATAAATCCTTTATGTCGTACTGCTCCTAGTAATGTACCTGCATCAAGATAATATTTTACTCCTATCTTATCGCATATACTAACTACTAAATCTAACATATCAAGTTCTATATCCCATACCTCTCTTCTGAGATTACTTATTAGATGACCGTTATAACTATGATTGCTTCTGTAATCCATATTATTCATTATTGTATAATAATCTTACTACATCTATATCTTCTTGGAAAGTTACCTTGAAATTTAACCTATTCCCCATTATATAATTCACTAAACCACGATTATCCTCGTATAAATCAGAGGCAGTTTGATATTTTATTGCTTTATCTCCCGCCTTCTTATAACATTCATGGAATTTATAAAATGGGAATACCATTGGAGTTTGAAGCCTTATATATTTCTTATTGGCATATATGGCATTTTCTGAATCTAATCTTAGTGTACCGGTTGCTGGAATATAAGGTACATAAGCAGTTCCATTGAATCTACAATTGTTAATCATGAATGTTAGTAAATTTTCATCAAAACCAACTCTTACACCATCATGGAAAGTAACTGTATTTGGCCAAAATGATTCATCATCTGTTAACAGACTTTCAAAACCTAATATCCGAGATTGTTGTGCAGTATTACCACCTGGTATTACCGTTATTAATCTACCCAATTTACCCGGATAGTTATGGGATATTCTATTATTTACCCACTCTACATATTCTGGATTCACAACAAGAACTATCTTACGATAGCATCCAGTACGTATAAATTTATTCATGGGTATTTCAAATAGATATTTATCTTTTGATACTTTTAAGAATTGTTTAGGTACTTCTTTATTTGTTCTTGTACCCTTTCCAGCCATTGTAATTATAGCATCATTCATAATAAGATAAGTATTTAATATTATGTACTCGGAGCGGGAGTTGAACCCGCACGGTCATTACTGACCACAGGATTTTAAGTCCGGCGTGTCTACCGATTCCACCATCCGAGCTTTTACTAATATGTACGGGAGACAGGATTCGAACCTGCGACCCCTTGCTCCCAAAGCAAGTACACTAACCTGACTGTGCTACTCCCGTAATTGGTACCAGCCTGTATCACTACTGTCTAGTACCTTCGAATTTACCAGGACTTTAGTCCACGCGTAAAATAAGAAAATCTACTGTGGGCCCAGAGGGGCTTGAACCCCCGACCTTCGGATTATGAGTCCGCTGCTCTAACCAACTGAGCTATGGGCCCAAATATGGGTAATGGTAATTTCTTTACTACTAATCTCAATCAGAAAAGACAAACCATTCAAATCATACCATTACCCATGAGGTTATCTCAATTCAGTTTGGATTGATGTCTTAAGCTTCACCCAATCTTTCTTGTAGCTATGCAAACTATCAATAGTATGATATAAATATCCTGGCTTAATTCCAACTTCACTAGCTACATATTCCATTAGTCTCCATGCCAAATATACATCGTTTCCGAAATGAGTTACAAAATCAGATGACCTTTGATGATAGCAAATATTTAATTGCTTTTCCCCTCGTGCATTCTCCCTTATAAGGAAGTCATAATACATAGAACATGGAATTCTATGTTCACCCCCTAAATAGTTTGAATCACAATCTTCATTGAAACCATCCTCACCGTATATATTTAATATGGCTTTTCTTGTATCACTGTCTATTTTTAACAATTCTACTATGGCTTCAAGTTTAGTAAATGCTTTTCCTTTGAATGAAACCAATTCATTCATACGTTCTGAATAGGTATAATCAAATATATCATTTACTAAAAACTCTTCCCATATATCTCTGCGTAATTCCCAAGCTTTACCAGGATTTTCCATTTCTCCGCTTATTCTCTCCTTAAATTCGGCATCTGCCCAATCCTTAGATTTAGTGAATACAAATAATGGAGCTGGATCTTCCATGTGTGTTAAACAATATTGTTCACAAATAAGCTCCTTAGTTATAAATTCATCTTTACCTTCTATTATCTTATTTTGGTAAGTTTTAGGTTTTACCTCTGTACCCATTTCATAAAGATTCCGAGCAGTCTCTGACATTAACTCGTATGGATTTGAATATATTCTCATGGTTATAAATTTTTATTTGTTTGCAATTATATAGACTTCCATATCTTAGAAAGGTAGCCAATCTTCATTATCCAATATACAGTCTTTTGCTAAAGTTTTAGGATATTTGAATAATTCTGGTCTCAATACTTTCAAAGCTCTCTTATGTACCTTATACTTTATCTTTTCTGGATCTACTTTAAGTAAATACTTCAACCTATCATACCAATTACTATCATATATACCAAGCTTATCACTAAGCTTTAATAGATCCTCATGAGCATGATACATTAATAATACTGTATCATCATTGAATATCTGACTAAAATGTATTGATACTTGGAATTTATTTCCTACAAATAAGTATTCACCAATCCTTTGAATAAGTAATAGATCACATATCAATCTTTTGGTTACTTCTGAAGCTCTCATAAATACAGTGATCATTGGGCAATCCATCCCAGCTTTCTTCGATACTGTCAATGATAATAAGCAATTCTTTCCATGTGCATGCTTATTATCAAACTGATATCCTATATTGAATATTTTTCTAGAACTCAATGATCTAATTACCTCTTGTCTTAGATCAACCATCGAATTCTCATCAATATAGTTAGCTACCAAAGACTTCCATTTAGCAAATGTATAATTGAAATGCCTACCAAAATCAAATTCTGGATCTACTAGAGGTTCTTTTATATAAATAACTAAATCATTTATATATTGAGCTTTACCAATTCTTTCAATATCCAAACCTGGAATATTGAATAAGAATAACCTGTTAAGTCCCTCCCAAGCTTTCATGCTATTTCGGAACACTAACAGGTTATTCTTTACTTTTAACTTACTCATCAGCTTCAGCTATGGGTTCATTATCATCCATATCATCTTCCTCGGGTGAAGAGAATGATATCAATTTTTTCTTTCTCTTCTCTGTATTTTCCTCCAACTTTAGTTTAAGGCCATACTTCTCGGTAAACTTAAGATAGGTCTTTTTAATCATGTTACGCTTTAGAATTGACGGACATACTTCTGGTAATGGAATTCCATCCCAATCTCCAATTTCTAAATCTGAAGCTAACATTGATTTCTGCTTATATCCCAAATCTTTCCTAAGTACCTTGAAAGCTCTAAAACTATTTCCATAGGTCTTATAACTAGCCTCATCACTAGTCATTAATTTCTTCAATGATTTACGTATCTTTTTCCTACGAGCCTCATCATTACAATTTTCTTTCAAGAACTCTTTTAAGTCCTTTATGTTCTGATATAAGAGTATGGTAGTATCATTTGCCCAAGCTGCCTTGATCACTAGCTTGAGTGAAAAATTATCATGACCATAAATGTATTGACCCATACGACAGAACAGCAACATATCTATTGGCAACCTTGTAACTACTTCTGATGAGCGTATGATTACTGTCACCTCTGGGTTATCAACTCCTATCTTACGAGAGAATATACCTCCAACTAAGCATCCTTTTCCATTACCATTATTATCTGCAAAATGGAAACCTATGTGATAATTCCTATTTACAGTCTTATTCTCTTCAAGCTTCCTTATCATCAACTTTGCCTGATCAAGGATATCAAGGTCAAGGTAATTTGTTATCAACCCAGTCCACTTAGTAATGGTATATCCAAACAATTTACCAAAATCGAATCCTGGATCAAACTTAGCTTCTGATATCTCTACTACTAAATCATAAGTAAACAGTGAATCTGTTAAGTTATATCCAACACCATCACCAAACCATTCTGGTTTCTTAACCAGAAAGTTTTCAATGATTTGTTCCCAAGCCTCTACTGGCTTATTACTCTTTACTACATTCATACTAATATTTTGACTCTTGCCTAAATTTATTCACATGGTTCTTTTTGAAGTAAATGTAGAATACCTCCTTTGAATCCATACCTATCCATCCCAAGTATCCACAAAAATATATGAAAGCTTTCACCAACTCAGCCTGATACTTTAACTCTTGTGTCATTACCTGAGATTGCTTCCATGGTTTATTCTTTAAAAAGTTACGAGCTATATTAAGATGGTGTGTTATCTTCCACAGGATGTATGGGTATTGTATTTCATAATCCTCATAATTATACATCCTACCACCAACTAGTAAGCTAGTGTTATATTCTGGGAAAGATTCACTATCTTTATTCTCATACCACTTTAAGAGATCTATCTTTTGATGATTAAGTGTAACATCAATATTACCCTCATCCATCAACCATTTCACTCCCATATTTTGAGCAGTATATAATACATCACCTCTCATTTCATTGAAACTATCAATTTCAATCTTATTTAAGTGATTATCCTTAGCATACTTCTCCATATATGACATTATATCATCTGGACCTATATTTGCATATATGAGCAACTCTACAAAGAAATGTATTGCATCTGCATTCTCCTCATTGGCATTTTGAAGGTTGTTCAACAATTCAATGTAAATTGAGTCTTCACAATTACCATTTGCTAACTTCCAATGATTCTTATTCATACTTTCACTTATGGCTTGGAATGATTCATATCCCTCGGATAATTCCTCTATCACTCTAGCAGTGAAGTCCTTCAGTAGTGTTTGTGAAGCTTTTGTATTGATGTCTATCGGATATTGTGGTAATCCCTCTATGCCTATATAACCAGCTAATAAGTTCTTTTGCATAGAGTATATCTCTTCCAAATACTTATCACCTTGTATGATACTAGGTTCCTGAATTATATCCCTCGAATCCATCTTCTCATTTGTTATCGTGTGCACCGAATCCCTTGTCTCCTCTTGTTCCCCAATCCTTTGCTTTCTCTTCATACTCCTCATTGGTAATCTCTACTGGATTTGAAAGTATGATGGGAACATGTATGAATTGCATTATCTTTTTATCCTGTTGAAGAGGTATCCATACCTCTTCAGGTGAGTTGTTTTGTATACCTATGTGCATCTCACCAGTATAAGGACTATCCACAATTTCTGCAGTGAATGTTAATCCATCTTTGGTAGCAACCCCAGACTTATTTGCTGCCATTAACATGGATTCTTTTGGGTTAATCAATACCTTTATTCCTGATGGGATAAGCAATCTTCCATGAGGTTTAATGATTACATAAAGATCATCTGTTCCAATACCATTGAACTTGATATAACCTTTACTATACATTTTACGATTGATACCAACCATATCACGTAAATCTTTTTCCCCTACTCTAAGTATATCCTTTTCTGATAACTTAGGTACATAAAAATCTAAACCTGCATCACCCTCATTTGCTCGGTTGGGTGATTTAACATCCCGAATCTTTGTGAACTCTAATTGAATCATGTTATTTACTGTTAAATTTACGATATAAATCTCTTACTTCTTTACGGGATAATTCGAATTTATTCTGAAGCTTGTCTAGTATTTCTCTCTTACTAAGTTTATCCCTTACTAACTTTCTGTAATACTTCTTGCAACCTGCCATATCAATCAGTGGTTCCAAATCCTTAAACTGAGTATCTGCTTCCAACTCCTTACGGGTTTTACCCATGAGAGCTGTGAACTTGATACAACATAGTTCTGAATCCCCACACATCTTACATTCCTTGGTTGAAAGGTCATAATGCTTACCAAAACATGGATCTCCATTTGTTCCCAACTTAGAGATATCCATGGGTTCAAGGATATCACCAATTTCTAGTTCTTCCCTGGCATCTTTAAGTTTGTCTTTCTTTTTCTTAGCCATATATTTGAGTGTTTTGATATCGTTCAGTAGTTAATAGGTTTTTTGGTTTCATTGATGTAGAATAGTATATGTACTAACTTTCAGGCAATCCCTTATGCGTGCGTGTGTGCGCATTATTAAGCTTTAGCTTAAATACTTACTTTAGTAAGTATAGAAAGTATAAGTTTATATAGCTTTAGCTATATAAACCTCTATTAGTATTTAGTATACTAAATACTAATAGAGATATACAGGTAAGTATATACGCATACGCGTGCGTATTATCCTTCCACCTTGATTACCTTTAAATTTTCTTTCTGATAATACGTTTTTCTATGATTGCCATGCCTCTTAAGGTAATGACCAGGGAATTGAAGGTCATCAAGATATGCCTTCTTCTTATTCATGTGAGTTCTTGCAAGACGTCCCAATATCTGTATCGATTTTTCATTAGAATCCATTGATGCAGTATTCTGAAGATATTTCAATTCAGGGAAATTTTGACCTCTAGAAATGATTGTAGTAGCAATTAGCACATCAATTCTCCCTTCCCTGAAATCTTGTAGAATTTTATCACGCCCTTTTGTCTTGTGATGTACATATTGTATACTGTAATTATTTCCAAGATGTTTAACGTAATACTTGTAAAGATTTTCACAATGATCTATGAACTTACATACAATAAGAGCTGGCAATCTTTTTCTCTTCAGATTGTATTTGGTACGATCAAGAGAAAATTTCCAAGCTTCTTTATTATCAGATATCACTTCTTTGTATTCTGTTGGATAATCAACTTCTTTAGAATACTTGAATGGAGCATATACCAATTTACAAGTAATGGGAGTAGAATATCCTTTCTCTATCATATCAACAAGTTTAACTTGGTTAACTTTATCACCGATGAAAGACATGATATTCAAGTTATGTATCAATTTTTTCTTTTGATCACTCATGTAAATTGTACCACTCAATCCTATCCTTATTCTAGAATTGTATAAGTGTTGTATTACAGTTTTATAAGTTTTGTTATCTATGACATCAGCCTCATCAATGAGTACCATATCAATTTCTGATAGGAATCTTTGGTACTTTTTTATATTAGAGGATAATGATTGAACCATGCACACATTGAAATTACCCCAGTTATTGCATTTACTTCCCTGAATGAATGATATGTTTTCACCTGGTAACAACTCTGGGATTTCTTTTTTGAATTGCTTAAACAAATCTGCACTGTTTAATAACAATACAGTTTTCAACTCCCTATTAAAGGCTTGATGTAACCCACAAAATATAAGGGTCTTACCAAAATTAACTGCTAAGTCAGATGCACAAATAAGGAATGGAATATTCCCTACACGGTTATTTAATATCTTTTCTAGAGCTTCTTTTTGTACTTCCCGTAGATTTTTATCTCCCAGTACATCTGGAATTACTGGTTTAATTCCTAACGGTGGTCTATTATCTATAATTTTTACTTTTTGTCCCATTTTACAGCATTCATTATAAACCCTATTTAATAGGCCTATCTTGAATTGACCATAATCTGAGATATACTTTACATAACCATCCCAATTTTTTGCCCTACTATACATCATTATATGCCAAGCATCAGGATGCTTGATCCTGAAAGCCTCATATAATTTGTTTGTGAATTTAGCTGGGCCAGAAATCTCACAAACATTACAGTTCTTGATAGTTATAGTTATCATATTCTTATATCAAATATCCAACAAATAATACCTAATATCAAACCAATTATTATAGCTACTATGTATAACACAAATAATGGTTTAGCTGCTTCTACCATTGGATCATATCTTTTCATATCCTATCTTTTAAAGGCATCCCAATCCACGTGTTCTGATTTGGGTCGGGATACAATATTAAATTTAGCCATATAATTGATTACTCTTTGACGAGCCTTATCATTTGATAGATCTTCTATCTTAGGTATACCATTACAGAATTCAAGAGCATAGAATTGAGCCTGAACAAAAGTTTCATAGTCAACCCCTATTTCATCTGCAAGTTTCCTTGCCCTTACAAACCATACATATTCTTGTGGATTCTTATCATAAGTATTACTGATACCTATTCTGTCAAGAATTTCTTTAGTATAGTTCTCATATACCTCTCTGGTGTATTCTGGATATTTATCCTCTTTAACTTCTATTTCAGAATCATATATTTCTATTATCCAGTTAACTCTTTGATATAACCAATTAGCACAGAAGTTATAATTAACCCTCTTTGCTTGAGACATAAGTTTAAGGCCAGTAGTTACAAACTCAATATAACCATGACGAGGTTCAAATCCATATTTTTGACAAAATTCATTTACAACCGGTACCAATTCTTTTATGGATGCCCACTGTAAATCTGTTTGCTTTATTTTGGTTACTCCAATGTGTTTTAATTGAATTCTAGTGGAGTATATAATATCGGCTAATAAATTAGCATCCCCTATGCTTCCAGAAGTTCTACTTACTGCTTTCTTTCGTATGGGTTTATTATCTCCAACTACAGACCTATGATCTAAAGAGTATTGCCTGGCGTCTTTCATTATCAAATCTACTCTATTGAGTAAATTTAGACCACCATACTCATGACTATCCTCATTGTTACCTCCGAGATCAACATCTATATACTTTACTATAAGTTTATATAGGATAGATTTAGATATATGTATTGATGGTTCTCTTTTTATTTTATTCATAGCTCTTATATACTACTTCAGCCTTATTCTTTAACTTATCATTTCTTTTATGATACTCTATATAGCTTTTATTCATTTTAACCCTTATAATTTCAGAGTTATCTTTATACCATATATGATAAGTTGCATCTTCAAATCCAGATGGCCTTGAATATTTTACCTTTCTCCATATTGGGATTATCCCCAATATATAATTAGTTACCATCTCACAATAATATCTGTTATTAGGGATAAGGCTATTTGAAGAATCGGTTACATAACATAACCAAATTACTACTAATGGAACTACTACTATCAGGGATAATCCAATAATTACTTCAAGTGTCATACCATTATAATTTTAGTTCTGATTTTATAGTTAAAAGTTCTTGATAAGTCTGATATGTCGCTTCTCGTACATATTCTAAAGTCTTCTTCTTACCTAAGGAATTCACATCCTCATTATCTGGTAAAAATACAACTTTTACCTTTTTGAAGGGTACTAACTTGAAAGCTAAGTCCAAGGCTTTATCTTTAGCATCTGGGTCAATCAAAATGATAAACTTCTCTACTGGGCTCTTGATGAACTTGTTTATCTGATATCGAGATACTGCTTTACCTCCGGTAGCAATTCCATTTTCTCCGATAGTCTCTGCATTAATTGCACCCTCACAAATATAAACTGTTTTATATATTTCTAGAGCATCTGCATTATATATAATAAAACTCTTTCCCAAACCAGTTACATCTACTTCTGGGTTGTTGTATTTGGGACCAGCGCCCATATATAATCGTGCATTAAAATAAGTTAATTGCCCATGTTCCGTGAAAGGTATTATTATATATCCGAGGTACTTACCAGAATTACAATAACCCCACCCCTTTCGAGCTAACTTATTAACATCGAATCCTCTCTTCTTTAAGTAGTTCCTGGCAGACCTTGCCAATAAAGAAGTACCCATAGATATATTCTTGAATCCATCTGGGAGAAAAAATTCTTTCTTACCTTTTAGTTCTACTTTCTCTTCCTTAAATACGTACCCCGTATAATCTCCAGAGTTTAGTATAGATAATACTTCTGTGAAGCTGTCTACATTTTCCAGGTACATTATCAGGCTTATAGGGGAGGGATGCTCCCCACACTTAAAACAATTACACCTATTACTTGAAAGGTTAATACCAAACTTCTTTTCTCCTCCACAGTAGGGACAATCGCTTTTTAACCACCCTCTACGATAGTCGAAGGCTCCAATCTTCTTGAGAAAGTATTGGTGCATCTTACCCTTGATATTGCTATTGAGTTTCATATCATCAACAAAAATACCCGACCATGTTAACCATAGCCGGGTAGTTGTTATTTAACTGGTAATCTTTTACATAATTCCGGAACCAAGTGATGAATTATGTAACCTCTTCTTATCTTTACCAACTCTTCCTCGGCTTCTTCTAGTCTTAAGAAGGTGTTTTTAAATGGTACACAACAATCAGACCTGTAACCCAATGACCTATCATGAAAGTCTTTACCATTGGGAGTAACCATACTCCAAGTTACTGAAGCTGTTGGATGACTTATGGGTACCCATTCTCTAAAAAATACCCCAAGGAATGAGCATCATCTTTTGGGCATACTATCTCGTATCTTTTACCGGGTTGTCTCCTGATACAGATTTCCTTTGAAGCTCTTCTCCGGAATATCTTAAGTAACCTTATATCCATAATTACATGTGCTCTGTAGCTTGAAACTCACCCATATGCAGTACTGTATTACAACCTGGACATCTGATACTTTCCTCTCCATCATGGCCTGGTCCATAACTTAAATCCAAGAATACTTCCTTTTTGTCGAAAGCTACTACTTTATGACAGTTTGGGCAAGAAGTAACACCTTCTCCAAACTTAGCCAAATCCATACAATCAATAATACGTGCCATACAATTTTAATTATTTAAGGTTTAACTTTTATATATCTCCTGAGGTTTTACTCCTCTTTTCTGGATCTGCATTAGGATTACTTACCTTCTTTTTCTTTTTAAGCATATCATCCACTTGTTTACCCATGGACTCATCGTATTTAGCTCTTGCTTCCTTTGAAAACTCTTTCATACGTTGTCTTTCAGGATCCATGTTAAACATAACTCTACCAGTTGGAACTCCATCACGTTGGACTACAACCTCCATTCTCATGATATTATGTTCTTCCTCATCATGTGTAGAATTCAATCCCATTACGCATTTTGCATTTCTTATGATAGAAATAGCAGAAGCAATATCATTATCCTCGTATCTTGTTTCTTGATGCTTAGCGCCTTCTCTGGTAACATGTTGGGCAGTCCAAATGGCATCTAGCCCAAGTTCATCACCCATATTATCTATATCAATATATACGTTGTTAATACGTTCTACATCATCCTTATCTCTGGAAATAGAAGCTAACTTTGCAGCATAGTCAATCATGATGACATGCACCTTTATACCTTTCTCTGATTCTAACTTCCTGACTAGATTCTTGATAGTATTACAATCGGCAATGGTTGCTGGTACACGCTCAACTATAAACTCTACACCAAGACGTTTATATTTACGCATGTGTCTTTGCTCCATCTTATCATAATCACCAGTTAACATCTCTCTCTTAGTTTTGTTGAGAGTAGATTGGATCATACGATCCATTAACTGGTTCTTACCATTCTCAGTATCAATATATAATACGTTCTTCCTCATTGCCAAGTATCCCCTTGCTATATTTATAAGTGCAAAGGTCTTTCTCCGTTTGGGTCGATCAATCAACACAAATAAAGAATTCTTAGGATACCCATCCCCATTACCCAACTTATTCAATTGCCAAAATGGAGTAGGAACTACATCCGGATCAACCTTTCTCATAAGTTGACGCATTGCAGTTCCACTAACCATTAACAATGGTTCATCCTTCTTTTGTGGCTTTGAATTTTGAAGGATCTTGGTTAGCTTTGATTGGTATGTTTCATATGAGTTATAATCTGAGAAATCCATACTCTCATTCAAAGCCTTTAATTCTATATAGGCAATGAACTTATGTATGTTTTCCAAAACTATATCTACATCCTTTAATGGCTTGTTATACAGTTCATATATTAACTTATGAATATTGGGGATATCTTCCTTTGTAACCAAATCTGTATAATCCTTGCCTTCCAATAAAGTCTTTACCTGTTCTATCATCAAAACTTCACTGGGGATTCTCTGATACTTCTTAACAAATTTGATCAAGGCTTCTACTAAGATAGAATGTTCTATCAGAGTAAAATACCCAGGCTTTATCTTTGAGATATATAAAAGAGATTCCTTGCCTTGTATCAGAAACCTTAATACTTCTAATTGAAACTCTATGGAAAAAGTGAATTTATCACATGAGTTTAACCTCTTCTTTACCTTGTTTTGTTTCATATATTATATAATATTCAGGATGTATTATCAATAGTATCTGCTAGATGATATAGTTCATGAAGCTCATCTTTGAACTAACTTCAACACAAACGGTGAAATAATTTTTATAAATTCATACAAGTTGTTACTTATTATATTATATTTGCATTGTTAAAAAATCTTTACTACTATGAAGGGCAATAACGGAAGTGAACTACATCGGTTAACAGAATTAAAACCTTATGATGAGGATTTGTTTAATAGGTTGTATAAAACCTGTAAACCATTAATCCGCAGATTAGTAAGGGGAATAGATTCTAGAAGATTTAATGTTACACCAGATATAATCAACTCTTTTTTCTGGGATAAGTTCTTGTATGTATTCAATAAATATCAAAGTGAGTATGATGAAGAAAGATTAAAGGCCACTCTTTTATCTTCACTTCAAACTTTCAAGAGTAAGTTATTGCGTAATGCCTATACTAAACAGGCAGAGTTTAATCAGGAGTTAACTTCATTTGAAGTCTTATTTGATAATAACAAGGAATTACTTGATGACTCAGAAGAAACTCGTATCAAGGAAGAACAATCACAAAGATTCCATGAATACATGAAAGAACATCTTACACCTGATGAGTATTTGGTTATGAAGATACAGCTTGAACCTCCCAAATGGTTTGAGTCACGTATTAAAGATTCACATGGCAAATTATCTATACTTCATCTGATTGATTATTTTGAACTACCAAGAGATAAATTTGCAGTAAATATGTTCTCCCAGATGAGAAAGAACATACAGAAAACTTTAGAACAAGCTGCTATAGATCTTAGACAATAAAAAAGCCAGAGCAGGATTAGATATAACCCCACTCCGGCCCCACTTAACCAACTCAACTATGGCTTGTGTTTAATATGTATCTATACATGTGGAGTAATTGATACATCTCCAGTATTACATAAATCCCATACATCATTCAACATAAATGGGATAAATGTAGTACCAAAATAAGTACTTCTGATAGCAGATGATGAACCACTTATAGTACCTACTACTACTTCCAAGTAGAAATTGCCAGATGAATCATCTCTTAAATAAACAAAGATATGACCATTTACTTCTTGCTCTGTTCCACTCTGAGTAGTATTCACCATCAATGGCATACTTTGCAATAACAACTTTCCACCTGATGCCTGAGCAGTCACCTTCCTATAGAAATCGTATAGGTTCTTTAATACATACGGCTTAAAATGTAAAGCCAACTCTGAATTCAAATCTAATCTGAAAGTACCCTGGGTATATGGTGAAGAAGTATTACTAAGGTATACATACCAAGATAAATTTATACCAGTGGGATACAATCTGAAAGTTATACCACATTGATCACCAGAAGTTAAACCCCCACTTTTAGTATCAATGAATACTCTGGTATACCTCTTATCTCTTTCAGAAGATGTATCTAATTGATCTGCGGTATTAGTAAACCTATTGAAAAAGTTATTTAATACCAATGCCAAATAATAACTTGGATCATCAGATGGTTTTCCTACTTTTGAACTTTTACCATTACCGACTCGATTATATTGAGAATCAGGTATTTGGCCATCTTTATTTATTAGGCATATAATACCGGCAATGGTAGAACCTGATTCTCCAGTTCCTTGAAAATCACCGGATAAACTTCCTCTTAGATCACTTGGATTGGTTAATCTAACTGTACTTGATCCAAGGGTTAATCCCCATTTGGAGATAGAAGGTAAACCAGTTTCTGGATTAGTACCAGATGACAGTATATCTAAGTATATTGCCCTTATATTATTTAGGTATAAGGTATTACTAGTAAATGTTTTTCCGGCCCCTTCATAAAGACTTACTCCAAGATACACCAGTTTCTTTATAGTAATACTTACTGTACCATCACCGATCCCTTCATCAGTAACATTGGTATTTAAAGTATAATCACATTCTATACCCTTACCCAAAGTATTCACCTGATTCTGAAGTATACTATTCAACCCCTTCAAACTATCTACATCAGCTTCTATGATGGGTATGTTCTTTACTTTATTATTTAGTGAAAGGATATCAAATGAACCATTTATGAAAGGACTTACTGGCCATTTACCATCATATGGTATTAAAGCCATTTTATACCCAAAAGAAGCATAGATATCATTATCCCCCCAACTTGGATCGTACCCTATTATATAAATACCTACCAAAGAATCGGTATTTCTATTTATCCAACCAGAAGGTAATATATTACCTATGAGAGAGGAGAAGTCTAAAGAGGCTACTTCGGAAGGACTATAAGTACCACCTGTACTCTTTTCTAATGATAACCAAGTGATACTAAAATCACTAGCCCCGATATTACTAGCATCTGCCACTGGAGTATAAGTATGGCTTACTTTCATGGCAAAAGCCACAAACTTACTGGGATTACTTAAATCAAACCATCCGCCAGTAGGCTTTACATCTGTAAAATCTAAAGTAGCTGGACATATATGTATGAGCCCATCATTAGTTACTAAGGCATTAACTACATTTCCACCATTATTTTCCCCATCGGATAGTATGACTCTACGATTAACTTTCTTCAATACAGGTGGAGCAGATATACCATCACTTGATAAGTTAGGGTCCCATGAACCACGGATTACTACATGATCAGTAGAAGTATCTACAATATCAAATCCACATATAGGACCATTACCGTGAGCAATAGCTATGGGTTCCATGGTTTCTTTAGATTCAATCAAGTCACCATATACTTGATAGAACCTCTGTTGAACTATACCGTTACTAACTACGGTTATATTATTAGCCATATCTCTACAGTTTTAATTTATCCAAGTTTTCATCTATGAAAATGAGTGCTTTGGTTAAAGACTCAACCAATTTGCGGTTCACATTATCATCTTCTAATAAAGCTACATCATCAGGATTATCCTGGAAGAGCCATTCTAATAATACTCCCCAGTAATTATTTCCCATGAGTACTGTGAAGTTTTCCTCTTTGTCGGGATCACCATCGGATTTATCCATACGATGCTTGTATCCATCGGTAGTTGGGAAGTCTTCTTGAAGTTGCTCAAATATTACGGTAGCGAATAAATCAGAACGAGTCTGTCCCTTTGTGGTATAGATTTCAAATCCCCTTGCAGTGCACCATTCATTTCCTATGCCTGCGGCATTATTATGGAGGGATAGCAGAAATTTAGTTCCCCCAAGTGGAGTATCTAGATTATTTGCAATTTCTTTTCTTCTAGAAAGTCCTATTTCGGTATCACCCGTATTGGTGAATGCTACCTTAAATCCCTCCTGCTTGAGACGTTCAGCTAACATATTACCTACTTTACGACTCCATAAATATTCTTTATGTTTACCATCTGGAGATTGTTTTCCAGGTACATCTGACCCATGAGCAAAATCAATGATCAGCAATAATTTTCGTTCCATGATTATAATTTTTTAAGGCACATTAATTTTAATCCATTGAGGTACATACTTACTGATTGATCCATATTTGAAATGGAGAATTGATCCTTTGGTATATATATCTGTTCTATTACCATATCTTTTATTGCTTCATTATCTTGAAGCTCAAATATGGTTGATAGAGATTTGCCATCACAGTTAAAGTTAGACATAAGCCCACAAAGTTCTGAATATTCATTGTTAACTAATATGTCTACCTTCTTTACTATTGACTCTTTGTTATCTATATGATTCTCAAGTCTTATTCGTAGTATGGCATACTTAAGTATATGACCAAGGCAATTGAATTCCCTTCGTATAAGTATTTGTGCCTCGGTTACACCAATTGTAGAATCAGCCGCCCCATCAAAGAATTCATTTATCTTACTAGAAGATTCTGATACTACAGATATCTTTTTGTTTAAGTTCCAGATAGTATACATAAACATTACTACTAATACCAGAACTAATACCATAAAGATACCGAAGATTACCTTTAATGCCCCATAATTAGAAGCTGCCTCTGCTAACTCTATTGAGGATTTAGTTAGGGATTGAACTGCATTATCTAATTTCTGATCCTGAGCAAGAGCAAATAATAATGATATCAGTGGCATATTATACTAAGTAAATTACTGCAGAAGTTTGTTCAAATACCACTGAACTATCATCATTTGGTTCAAAGTACTTTACATTTACTGGCAGATATTTATTTACTATGTTTATTAAAGTCTCTTTTACCTTATCACTATAATCGGATGGATGTTCAGTAGATATCTGTTCTTTAGCTTGCTGAATCTCTTCATCAGTAGCATCTGGATTCATAGACTTCCATTCCTCTAAGAGTTTTTCCTGAATCTCTTCGTCTTTACTTGTCATAAAGTCAAATTGACCTTTTGGTATACCTATGGTTAATATCATAGGAACACATTCCCAACAATCTGTTTCTGTATCGTAAGTAGATGATGGAGTGTCATAATAAGAAACAGTGTCATACTTTACTGACCCATCACCAGAAGATCCAGTTATGGCTTTAGTACTGTCTTCTACTTCTGTGAGGTTAAAAATTACACCATAAAATCTGCCCAAGATTTCATAAAACTTTTTAGTTCCTCTAATCTTATACAGTGATATGGCATATCTTAGAACTAACCTGTAATCGGCAGTAGGAAAACCCCTGTCTTCTTTTATCCAATTCTCTAGATTCTCCTCTGTATATGGCTCCCCCTTAGTTAATACTCCATAAGCATAAGGGATAAACCCAAAGTATTCCCATAGATAATTGATGAATATAGGATTGGCTTTATCCACATCCAAACATTCCATGAAATTATCTATATCAGGCATTACTTCAGTATCGAAATAACCTGAACATACATCTATAAACCTTTCGAATATACCTTTGCCTTCTGAATCCTGATAAGTATCATTGGCTTTGTAGTAATGATCAAAAAGGTTACTGAAGATGTAATTCCTGAAGAATTCCTTAGCAGGATTAAACCACTTCATTGATTGTTAAGGTTATGTTATCCGAACTGATAACGGGTATATTATAATTATGAGGTATAAGATCTACCAACCTACCGTTACTTCCCATTGGTTGGGTAGTTAACTGATATACTGTACCATTTTCATAGTTTGCATTTTCAACTGGTAAGTTGATGGTCAGGGTAAATCTGGATTTGTATAAGCTTACATTAATTGGTTTACCATATTGACCAGTATATAGAGCATTACCAGATACGTTCTTATTCGTGAATATTTTATAAAAAGCCTCACCACCTTCTATTACCGTCTGAATATAACAATTCTCATAGTCAGTATCTGGAGTTGCAGTATTGAAAGATATCATCTTAAAATATGTTATGTTCAATGCCGGTACAGATACTATCTCTTCGGTATTCTGAGAATTTATATTTATGGCTATTGGATATGGCAGTAAGTATAATTCTGTTATGGTCAAGAAGTCAACCATGGGTTGATTATCCATTAAAGCATATAAATCAGACTGCCTTACCGATTTATTTATACCAGAGTTCTGATAATTATAATTATCCAATAAAGCCTTCTTAACTTGATTGCTTATATCTATTGACTTAAATGACTTCTTACCTGTTATAGTTGCGGATAAGTATATCTTTGCAGCATGAGTAGAATATACACTTACTCTTGTGGTTAATACTTTTGAGGATTCCATCCTCTGCTTCACATTATTGATAAGTTCAGTACTAGCTTCTGAACCACCATCTGGGGTAATATATACCTCTACATATTTACCGCATATATAATTGCAATAGGCTTTATCCACACCATCTATTAGCATGGCTATAGCCTCATAATCTTCTTTAGTTATGGCTACTCCAAGAGTTTTTATACTCAATGGGATATGTTCTTTTAGGGTATCAAAATCCTCATAATCAGAACCACCAGTTGCAGCTATAGTATTAGTAATTGACAAACCCGAGGTTACATCAGACATTACTTCTGGTACCTTATCAAATTGGTTAGAAGGTATATTACCACTTGAACCATAGGTAAGATAATACTGACCTTTTATTTGAGAACCTATTGTTGGTTTTCTGCCAAATTGTCCATCACCAAATACTAAGTACGGTTGAAGAGTGCTATCCAATTCTACCTTATATACTTTATCACCAGGACCAGAATAGGCAAATGTATCTACCAAAGTCCAAGCCTCTCCATCTATGGTAAGTACCATAGAACCTTCTACATACTTCCTATCAGCTGGTAAATCACCAAGAGTTATAACTATATCACGAGAAGTATAAGTTCCTAATTCTACTTCAGCTACAGCCTCTTTTTGAGCAACAGGAACTTTATAAGTATATGTTCCCTTTTCTATGGTTACATTTCTAGTAGTTATCCAAGGCTTACCATCCTTTGAATTAAATATGGTATTCTGAGGTACATTAATATCTACTGGGAATGATGTTCCATCCTGCATATATACGGTTAGATCTACAGAAGATGGTATGGCTGACTTTATATGGTAATCTACCAACTTGGCATGTTTATATAAAGATGAGTACCTCCTACAAGTGGGAAGGAATGCTTCTCTTGCCATACCATCTATATAGTAGTGTATAACTTCTGCAATTCCAGCAAATATCGAAAGAGTTAAGATAAATATATTACCCTCACTCATATCAGTAATCTCTGGAACCCTTTCATTCAGAGATTGAATCAATTTGGCTTTTATGTCATTATATGACCTTTGAAAAGGAGTAAGCCATGGATTGCTAGTAGACATCTGTAGTTAAGTTATTTAAGTTATACTGAAAATTAAGCTCTTCTACTTTTTGAGAATTCTGTACTTTAAAATATATCAATAATCTTATTGATTCCTTAGTAGGCTTAAGAGCAAACACCTTTAAGGCTTTTATTCTTGGCTCCCAAGCTGCTATACCATCTTTTACAAAGTTCTTAATCATCAAATTAAGTGCACTTGTATTTGGCTCTTCTAAACATTCCCAAGTACGTGAACCAAAATTTTCTTGTCTAAATCTCTGACCTATTTGATATGTGAGTATAGCGGTTAAGTTTTGCTTTATTAAAGCTACATCACCTTTTAAAACATACCAACCTATTTTTGGTACTCTTTTTATTTCTGTCTCTTCAGTTGTATATATCATACCTGATACTGATTCATTAGTATATGATACTTTACAACTTATCATATTCACTGACTTAGTGCCAGTAAGCACATCACCCTCATCTTCTGGTAAGAAGAGTAAAACTGTTTGATTTTTCTCCAATTTTACACAGATTACACCTTTATTAGAATTCAATGGTATATCCCATATATAAGTATATTCATTCATTCGGTATACCCTCATAGACATATGAGTAAATGTAGTCTGTGGTTCTAATTCAAATTCTATTTTAACATACTTACTATCTTTGCCTACAAAAAATGTCCAACAAGAACAAGCAATTTTGTTAGAACCACTTAATGACTTTATAGATTCATACCACCACTTATTACCATCATTCTTGATACCACCAATTTGTAATTGAAGAGAAGTTGGAGTATTAGAATATGGTAAATAACCCTCCAGAGTAGCTGAACCAATTGAGTTACTTTTAAGAGATTTTCTATCTCCAATTACCACATTTTCTGGGTATGTAGATTTTAGGAATTCTTGATCTAAAGTATCTACCTCATCTAAAAAATTCCCATTAGCTATAATGTTCGGATCGGTAGAGTAATCCAAATCATGTGTAACTTTATATCTGACTACAGTTTCTATATATTCTGGTTTACCATCACTACCTATTGATTGTTCTAACTTTATGGGAAAATAAGGCCCACTACCAATTGTGTTGAGTTGATTATAGTTTGCCATTAGTTAGGTTGTTTAATAGTTTCACTTTCTATATCTTCCACCTTAGTCTCGGTTAATTTACTACCAGACCAAGATGCAACAACAGTCTTTAGAGCAGCCCCACCATCCTGAGGAGTCGGTGTCCAAGATGTGAAAGCCTGTTTAAGGTTATTTATATCCTGCTCTATCATATTGAGTCTTTCTACGGTTGATGTAGATTCTGGAATACCAACTTCTCCCCCCTGCATTATAATATTATTCGCATCAACGTTTATATCACCGTCTAGAGATTTAATAATTATATTCTGCTGGATTATTGCAGTTAATACTCCAGAATCACTTTCATCCAGTATAATTTTATTGCCTTTCGGGGTTATAAATCCCAGTACATTGGGCTTATTCAATTCTGGAGGCATCTCACCTATGGCCCACCCATGATATGACCATAATGGGTGTCTTGGATCTCCGTTCTCAAATTCTACATATACTATAGAACCTTCCCTTGGTGATAACCATTTGAATCCAGATCCTGGACCCCCTTGTTGATGTTTAGGGTATGCCCAAACTTCTACCCCTCTCAATATACTTGGTAAGTATACACATACCTTATTCTGAGAGTCTGGGTCATAGTTAGTTATAACAATTCCCCGATATGTAGAATAGAACCTACCTATTGCCTCTATACCCCTTTGTTGAATTAGTTCATATAAATTCATTGCTCTTTTGGGCTTATATCCCTATCTACTCTAAAATCAGTTCTAGCATCAAATATCTCCCATTTATGAGGATCTGTATCTTGACGTACAACTATTTGTGTACCAATCTTTGGTTTATCTCCAGTCCTATTATATTCCTCTTCCCATATAGATGCTCTATGCTTTCTAGCTTCTGCCTTAATCTTACTTGGTATCTTCCAAGCATCAGTAGTATAAGACTCTTTAGCTATATCATGAGATTTCTGGAATACTTCTTGCATATTAACAGAAGTAGATATCTTATTGATTATGGAGTTTCTTGACTTCTTTTCAAAAGTCACCTCAGTAAAATATCCCCCAGTATCAAAGCTATGTTCAACTTCTTTAGCATACCAATCACCAGAATATTTTTCACCAACATTCTTGATCTCAATAATCTGAGAAGACTCCATTGATGGGTTACCAACAAACTTAGCTTTGGATTTAATCTGGCTATTTACTGATTCTATTATGTCATTAGACATAAACTCTCCAAGGGTAGCAAACAATGGATCAGATACTACTCGTACACCTGGTACTTGTACTTCTAATTCCATTTCTATTAGTACCTTTGAACGATCTGAACCAGGGTAATCATAGGGATAATCTCCATACGGTCTTTCATCTGAAGATCCTTGAATGACTAAGTTTATCTCCTTGTTCTTTTTAAGAGCATTATAACCTTGTCTCCATCTATTTTGCCAATAAGCTTTACTATCCTTAGGAGCATATTGTAATGGATCTACTTGTATCAATACCTTCCTCTTTATAATAAAATAAGATACTTCATCGGGTGGAAGAGGTAATTTAGGAGCATCTTCTTCATCTACCTTTATACCTTGTCTTACCTTATTATTAAAGTCTAATAAAGCTTTCTCATATTCATCTAACTTCCTCAAATAAGTTCTCCATTCTGACTCTATCTGAGAATTGTATGCTTTAACCTCTTCTTCAGTTAGTGAGGGATTTGAGGCTATTTGCTGCTTAGCATCCTCTACTGAGTTGTATACAGTACGTGTAGTTTTAACCGTATTTAATTTACGACATACAGAAGATAATGTTTCAAGAGATCCCTTTATTTTAGACATCCTGGTTACATCTCTCTGTATCAATAGTGGAGTAGCTTTATTCCACCTTACATAAGCATCCGGCTTACATGGATCATCATTTGTAGGTACACATTGAACTAAATCAGTTTCTACCGTTTTAGTATCTGGATCCACACTTGAAGCTTTACCAGCCTCTATACTTTGAACATATTTGGTTTGAACTCTGAATTCCAATAGTTCACCAGTACCACCAGCATAAGTATAAGCAAATACGGTTTTACCAGATTGCTTACCGTTATGTATCTCTATCTTATTATCCCGAGTATCCACAAAGTTTGGTCCGCCAGTCATTGACTTGGCTATACCCACTAACTGAGAGTATTTATTCAAGAATGTTGCTGACCCAACTATAACAGTTCCTTCTGCATAAGTAGCTGGTACTGGTCTTAAACTATATCTCTCAGGATTCTGATATGGTTTAGCTAAATTACTTGGACTAAGATCAAGTATCTTTACCCCTACCAATCCATCATCTACTTCCTCAGTATTTTGTATCTTGGTATAACAAGGTAAGCAAGGCTTACTTTTCTCGTTGCTCTGTTTTGCCATCACATGGATTATTATCTCTTATTTCCAAATGTACACCAGCTTTCTCGGAATAATCAATTACTGTAGTTGGCATATTACCCACAGCTAATTCATTGAATACTTCCAAGTAATCGGTTTTATCTCCAACAAATTTAGATGGTTCAGCTTCCAAAAACATCTTTGCATCGGCAAATTCTATTGTAAACCTTACACCATCTGGAGTAAATTCTATCTGATGACTTTTTATATTCACTAGCCTTACAGGACTAGACTTAAAAGAGCTATCACTAAATATCCACCCCCACTGTATTTTCAAGGGCATTTTGAATTGCAGAGATGGATGATCTACTATATCCACAAAGTCAGTTACTATAGTAAACTTACCTTTGTCTCCTTTACCTTCAGTATACTTGTAATTAAAGTTCTCTACCTCCATACCGATTGGCAGGTCATTGAAGATATCCATTATTGGAGATCCTGCACCATCGAATATTGCAAGATATGGTGTACCATTACCATTTAAGAGAACCGGTTTGCTATCCTCCATAGTTTGGTATGATTAACTCCATATCTGCATGAAGGTCCTCAAATGGATTGAGTATATCATTGGCATCAGCAATCACTCCCCAAAATCCAGAATCACCATAGTACTTGAAGGCAATGTTCTGTATGGTTTCTCCTTCAAGTACTGTATGTATTAGATAATCGGTAGATATAGATGATATATTTCTTTCCAATGAGATATCTCCATCTGGGAACTTTATTACATAACTATCATCATAGGGACTTGTTCCAGGAATAGTTACCATAATTATTTAGTTTTGTGTGCCTATTCTCTCTGTATCAGTATTTTCTAGAGAATCTACTTCCCCACCATCAAGAATTACTCCAGGCGTATATTGCAATTTACTAGATGGAATTATTTCTTCCCAGGTTCTATTGTTTTTAGTTACCCTTTTGAATGTGAGAGTTTGAGTAGCACAGTTGGGTAATAATTTAAGGTCGTATGGTTGGCTAACAGTATTAGTTATTCTTTGACCAGTATCTGGATCATTATCATATCTCCTCATCATACGAGAAGCATTCTGAAAGTTAGTTAACTCGTATGGAGCTGAAGCCAATATGAAAAGGTCATCTTCAAATAATCCAGAGTTTCCCCATTGTATTCTCAAGGTGGGAGGAGAAGAGATATACCCATCAGCTCTTGCCCATGATTCCAATAGCCTGCATTTATTGACTACATCATCCCTGTGATCAGCATCTATTGAATACCAGGATATATCAAAAGTTATGGTATCTTCTCCACCTGTATAGAAATAGAACGGATTATTACGACCCATTGATTTAACAGCTGCCCAAGTAGCAGCTGGTTCAATCCTTAACCTATCTGGACGATTCTGTATCACTAAACTAATTGCAGGTGATATATTCAGGTTAGCTATTACTATATCATTCTTTATAAGTTCAGAGGTTAACTTATTAGCTATGGTATAATCAATTGATTTAGCTTTAAGTATTTCATCTGGATTTACACCTGAACTATTAGCGGATATTTTATTCTGATACCATCTATCCTTTGATTGAGCTATAGAGTATGAACCCTTCCTGGCTACATGAGAATTCATGGCATCAGCTTCTTTATTCTTCCCATTTGGCTCAGCTTTAGCCATTATAGAAGCAGCTCTGTTTCGTAGTATCAGAGCCCTCCATACTTTATTAAGTGGGGATTGAAATATTCTCCCCTGCTCAAGTTCAACTACTTCTTGAGCTACTTTTCCAACTGGTTTTCCTATCAGTGATGCCATAATTGTTTAGTTTACTCCAGCAGCTACATTTATTTCTGAATCTCTCTCGTTGAGATATTCTTCGAATACCTTTTTACCGTCTATGTTAATGATAGTGGTATTGCCTTTATTCTCTCTCTGATTAAGCTTTTCAGTGTATAATCCAAGAGTCTGTACTAACCACCTCATCTCTTGAACTGTTAACTCTTGTAGATTATCCTTTCTTAAATTATATCCCTCTTTGCTAGCCCTAACGGCAGATGCAAGATCATTAGTTGCTCGGGTATTCTCTTCATTAGAAGCCTGATTACTTTTGATAGCACTGTATATCATTGGTCCAACTATAGATATACCGGTTATGGCTAATCCCAAAGGACCCCCAAATAACCCTACTATTCTAGAACCAAATCCAAGCAGTCCTCTACCAACAGAAACCAATGCACCCCGAGAAGCAGCATTAGCAGCTGCAGCTCCTGCACCAGTACCCATGATAGTTCTGGTCATCCTACCAGCATTAGTTGTAGTTACCATAGCTGCTGGTACTGGAGTCCATCCAGAAGCTCCTCTACCAGTATTAGCATAATACCTACCATTGGCTCCCATTTTTGCTGGAATATTACCATTATAGTAATATCTTGGTAAACCAGCTTCTGCAGCAACCATAGTAGCACTTGCTCCTATACCAGCTTTACGTTGAGCAATGATGGCTCTCTCCATATTGAGGTAAGCTTGGGCAGATATAGTAGCTTGTGACCAACCTCCAATCAATAATCTAACCATTGATCTGAAGGTCACTTGAGTATCACCATTTAATATTAACCATCTAGCTCTCCAGTTAGCTATCTTATTGGTAATCCATAATACACCAGCACCTATACTTGCTAACCCAGCTATCCAAGGTCCAAATGGAGTTGCCACTAAGTCACGTACTTGGGATATTGCCCAACCTACCATATCAAGGAACCCCATAATGATAGGATTATTCTGTATAGCCTCTGCAAAGGTAGTCATAAGGTTCTCTGCAGCAGACTGAATTATATCAATCTTACCTGCAAGAGTTTCCATACGTTTTGCTACTACTCCTTCGGCAAATCCAGCAGATTGATTTTGTATCTTATCTAGAAGATCAAAGTATCCTTCGGTATCTCTCATTATGGCAACTGCAGCACGCATACCACGTACACCAAAGATACTCTTTAATACTGCATTCTGATCTACAGTTGATAAGTTCTTAGTAGCTTCATTTATTTTACCAAGAATTACACCAAAATCTTGAAGATCTCCGGTAGCATCAACAAAATCTTTTTTACTCAATCCCAGTCTAGCTAAAGCTTTAGCTCCCTTGAAATTTGGATTGGTTATAGACTGAGTTAAGTAGTCTGCCATATTTCTGATAGAAGTACCTGCCATAGAACCTTGTATACCTGCATTACCCAAGGTACCTATCATAGCAGCTACTTGAGGTAACTGTTGTCTCAGAGTTACCATGGATGCTGCGGAATATTTGATAGATTCTGCCAAATCCGTCATGGACATATTAGATGCCATAGCAGCTTTAGTAAGCTGGTCACCAACTAATGTAGCAGCTCTTTCACCTTCCAATCCGAAGGTTCTCATTATATTGGTCAGTAAGTCTGCAGTACCTCCTTTACCTCCCAATTCCATTCCTGTAGCATTGGCCATCATTGCAGCACCAGATATCATTTCCTGTATCTGATTTGCATCATTACCAGCCATTGCTAAGTATTTCATACCTGAAGCTATATCTCTTGACATGAACATGGTCCTCAAACCTAATGTCTGGGCAGTTTCTGATAATCCAGACATCTGTTCATTGGTAGCTCCAGAGATAGCTCCCACTGAAGTCATCATATCGATGAAGTCAGCTCCAGTTGTAATTGTAGTAGCTAAGGAAGACACTATATTACTGGCTATACCACCAAACATATTTGTATATGCCTGAACAGCGGTTAAGTTAGCCTGTACAGCATTCTTAGCATCCCGATGTAAACCTCTTATAACAGAGCTGGCTTCTCTTGCTTGGTTAGAAAACCTATCTTGTAAGACAAGAGCTATACCTATCTCTAGTTGTCCTGCAGAAGGACTACCACTTGTAAAAGCCATATAGTTTCAGATTTATAGAACAAAAGAGAGATGACCCTATGTATGGGTCATCTCCTTTTTTAGTTGTTCGTAATATGCTTCGGCAGCTTCTATAAATTTCTTCCTACGCCGCCATGGGAGCTTTGCTAGAGTGTTAAAGTCAATACTAATCTTTGCTCTAACAATATATAAATATACATCTTCTAGTTCTCCCGTGGGTAGAAAAAATTATCTACTGCCATTACTGGTACCATAATACGTTGACCAGTATCTGGGTCCTCTATTTGAGTAGTTCCTGGGAATATTGGATCCATTCCTTTAACAGTGGAACGAATATCCATCATATCCTGAGAGGAAAACATTCTGAAGTTTTTAACGATCTCGTAATTTTCACCTACTTTAAGTTTAAGGTTACGAGCAATTAATTCCTGGTTCTTAGTTCTCTCGTTCATTGGTAAATTCATTACGTATGACTCACCTTCAGCACTGAGTAAATCAAAGCAAAGTTCTTTACCACTCTTAGTTGTAAATGTTATCCCCTTTGACTGTTTTGATACTGGATAAAATGGTATAGCATTCGGTTTTGCTTCCATTTCCTGCATTGTAGGAATTGTACCATAGTCAAAAAGGAACTCTTCTTTAAGATCTACTTCATAATCAATGGTTCTTACTTGACCCTCTGCTGGGCCTTCCCAGTCATACCTGAATTCAAGAGTTTTTCCCAGAGAGAATATACGAGAATTTATCATAATCGTATACCTATCAAGAGATGGCATTTTTTGAACATCATCAGCTGTGAGTAATCTTGTAGCCGTAATATCGGTATCTGTTACAATACCAGCAATAAATTTAGAGATGTTCATAAATGTTTTTGCATCTACTGGGTTTGAGAGAATATCATCATCCTCTCCATTCTGTTCCCGTATGGTTACTTCATAACCACTTGGTAGTTTAAAGGTAAGTTTCTTACCATAAAGTGTTTGATCTTCCATTGTGTTGAGTTGTTAAGTATTCTGAAAAATATAGTATTTTGTAACGAAAAAGGGAGAGTTCATTGCTGAGCTCTCCCTTAGTGATTCACTATTACAGCTTCTCGCAGGTATCTACTGAGAACTCCAAATCCTCCAGAGTGTTATCCGAACTCATTCGGTCTAAGTCCTGTCCGTTTACCTTGCAAGGCCATACTCCGGTACATGTCCAGGAGTTAAGGATAGATACTCCATCCTCGGCCAGCTCATTGATGAGTACCGTTTCCTTATACTGGCTTGGAGTTAAACCCCCACCAAGCAACATATCCTGAACTGACATAAGCCAATCCCATAACCAAGTATCTGACCCAGAAGTAGTTTCCAATTTGGAAGCTGTTAAGTTTCCAACTGATACTCTACCAGCTGTTTTTACATCGTAATTTACATCACCATGTGAAACTTGTTCAATACTTACCTCTGGTATACCAACCTTCTGAAAGAGGAATGCGTTTATGGGATGTTTGACAAATACAATTTGCCATAAGAACTTCTTCCTCGGATTTTTTACTTTAGCTCCTGCCATAGTATTATATCATTTATTTGTTTATTACTGTGCGGATATGGATATCTCACCAGTGCTCTTATTTACCGAAACATCTATGATAACATCCATCTCTATATCCTGCATTGGAACAATTTCCTTATACTTCAGCTGAGCCTTATACTTACCCTGACGAACATCTGCCTCGTTATTAACCTGAAGATCCTCATAGCTCTGTGCATCCTGATCTCCTAACCATGTGTAGGTAGTTATTGCTTTACGATTCTGCAAGTCATCCAGAAGATCCTTTGCTTCGTAGTATATCCTTTTCCACGTTTCAAAAGTATTAGGCTCTTCTATATAGCTCTCCAGAATAGGCCGAAGGTTCTTCTTCAAGTAGAGATTGAGACGTACTATTGAAATGAACTTTTCGGAGTCATCCACGGGATTGGAAGTGAATCCATTCCAAAGCATAGTACGCTGGCCCTGAGTACGGGTATTCTTGATTACGAACAGGTTCATGTACCACTGAGCAAACTCATTAAGAGTATCTATCTCAGCTGGACCTCCCAAGTTCTTCATCACGGGTCCAAGTGCCGAAGCAATTATACCACGATTCATACCAGAGAAGGAATACCAAGGCCCATAAGTAGAAGCACAAGTTGCATCAAGTCCAGCTACAGAACCCAATACATCACATTTCTGAAGAGAACCGTTTTCATTATAGTACTTGATACCACCACCGAAATATGCTACCTCCTTCTTGGGACCAATGGTCTGAACCATAGTCTTCAGAGCGGTTAATGTTTCATCAACAGTAGCAGGAGTACGGGTTCCGGCTGCATACTTTGGTACCTCTACATAGAGCATATTCTCGAATGTAGTATGTACATCATTAGCTACTTCGGTATATACCTCTATATAATTATCCAGATGCTGGTGTATGTGAGAGAGTACTACCGAGTATGCCTCATAGTAAACCTTGCTAGCATTGTAAGCAGAGATCCACTCATCCTTACCGGGGTCTGTACCAACAGTTCCCTCCGAGCATTCCATGTATACATTGGTATCACTGACTTCATCGGTATCAACCGTTCCAGAAGCAATCTTACCAATCATAATGGTAGAATTCCAGTTGGAGAACTGACGAAGTATAGAAACTATGTCTTCCATGGTCTGTATGCCAGTTGCCAGAGTTTCCATAGTTCCCTGGCCATCACCTTCTTTTCCCTGAATTGCCTCGAACGTAATGTTTGGAGCATTATCCAAGAAATTCTGTAAAGTATTTACATTGATAGAAGGGGTAGTTACACCATCAGTAGTATTTGCCGATACAGCAGAGAAGAACAGTGTCTCATTTAAGATACTGTCATAAGTTGGTATCTTAGTTTCCTCATCCCTTGCACCATACTGAATGATACTTGCACGGAGTGTTGGCTCTGTGGATACATTCAATTTTAAGTAGAAGGGACGATTCAAATTTACCCCAGTATTATCAAGTACCGGAGAACCTGCTTCCCGAGTACGAATAGCCATATTCATTGTAAGGCTATTCTCTGCTCCACTTGGATCAGAAATTACTATGGATATAATTGCTGAACCGCCTGGAACTGAAGTTGATGGTGCACTGAGTGCTGCAGCTGCTGTAGTTACAGCCATTGGTTTTGCCCATCCATAACTAGCTCCCTTACCAGCTACTCTAGATACTCGAACTTTTGCACCCATTTCCAGGGCTTTCATTATGTTCGATACTGAACCATCCGGAACTATCTCCGAACCAAAGATACGAATGAACTGAGATGGGCTTGAAATCAAATCACTTGGGTCTTCGAACGGACCCTTAGTAGTCATAGCTACCATGTTGACTACGCCCAACAGAGGCACACTCGATTGCACGTTCAGGTTCTTAAAGTTGAACCTTACTCTTGGAGTCTGTGGCATATTTAATTATATTAAAGTGTTATTAAGCAATTGGCCCGTCTTTGTAAGCTAATATGGCATTTTTCAATCCATTCTTAAACTGTTCTGCAGTTAACTCTTCCTCAGTAAATCCAAGGTACTGATATAATGAATTAGCAATACCTTCTGGCTCTTCGTTTATATTTACGAATGCCTGGGTCAAATTTCTTGCAGATACATCATATGAGAGTACAGATAACCTTAGATCTTTAGTTATAGAAGCGAATTGAATTACACTGCTTGTAGAATCTACACATCTTAAATAAGATATCGGCCCAGTAGATCCTCCTTCTATTACCAGTACACTAGCTTTGATTATTTGTGACCCTATCACTTCATCAACAACTGTATTTATAGAAGTGCCTGGTACACTTACTCGGTAAGGAACATCTGGCAATATTTCGTCTTCTATTTTGGATATAGAACCGTCAGGAGCTAAGTCCCAACTTGTCTTTATACCCTCAGAAGTCATTATTACTGAACTACCACCATCAGTTGGATTCCACCTGCCTACTCCGTATCCATAATCAAGGTTACATAGGAAATGTTCTCCAGCATTAGCTCTCAACTTTTCTAAGTTCCTTTCGCTAACTTCGGCAGAATCACCTATCTCAAGAGTTAATATATGTTCCTCATGAGTAACCTTATCTATATCATCCAGCTGTATTTCCTTTTCTAATGTTACTTGACCATTGGTCAAATTCATACTACAATAAAGGATTTTACCAGACTGTAATATAGATACACTAGCAGTATCCTGAGAATCTATTCTTAGTGTGCCTATATAAGTTCCAAATACCACTTCATAAGAAGTATGTATTTTAGATGGATCATTCAGCTGATATTTGGTTATCTCAGATAATACAGTTTCTGGATCGCTTGGATTTGAGAATACCAATACATCTCCATCTGATAACTTCTTGGCTAAAGTTAATAACAGATAATCTAACTGCTGACCAGAGAAAGGGAATTGGTAATTACCAGCTCTTACTCTTGTGTTTCTATCCATGGTATCAAGGTTAGGATCTGAACCTTTAACCTCTTCCAAAAGTATTTTTAATCTTTTGTCCATATATTATGGTACTTTAATTGTATAATCTGTATTTTCTAGAAGAACAGAAATATCTCTTATTGGAGTAATTACCTCTGGAGGAGTATTTTTCTCTAGGAGGCAATCCTGTACTTCAAATTGATATACTTTTTCCATTAACCCATTTTCCAGGTCTGGCATATTATAAAAGTTAACTATCCTAAGGTATATGTTACCTGTGAATAAGAACTCGGGTTCATCGTAGGGTTTTAAGTAACCTCTTTGAGGTACAGACCAGAACATAATTTGGTGCAACAATCTCATATGTTCTGAAGAATGAGCACATAATCTTATGTTCATATATTGTGATAGGGATTCATAAGGTACTTCTGTTGCTGTGTAACCTATACCCTCTTCTTTCTGGGTTATTTTTCTTGGTAGTCCTATGTCTCCTGGATAAAATCCTTCTGAATCAACTACTATTCTCGGGGTTTCTTTTATACCTCGGGAATGATTATTGCCTACTCCAAAGATACCTATATAGAACCCCTTGTCATCGATGATCTTTTTAAGGTCTTCTTTAAACCTTGCAGCATTTTCTGCACTGGTTGGGAGATAGTCTTCTGGGTTTATAGTGTAGCCCAATTCAATGGCCATATTCAATAGAGCCATGTATATGGACCTCTCTATAATTTCCTGAGAATTTACCATTTTACTTGATTGGGTCTTACACCATATTTTTGAAGTTCTCTACGTATCTCTGTTAGGATAAGTTGCTTTAGCTTATTCTTACCACCAACAGCTTTAAGAGAAGGTGCCCATACTGGCCTTGGAGGAATCCTACCATCACTGGATCCAGATTCCAACATTTTAGCAAGCTGGTTTAGTGTTAATTTTTTCTGAGAAGATCTCCTAATTCCAATAGGCAATCCTATTAGAACTCTCGATTTATACCTATATAACCCAACTGACCTAGAATAAAGGCCAGTCAGGTTATAAATAGGATGTTGTCCGTATCTTTCTATAGTAGCTTGGGATAACGGTTGCCAAGTTACCCCACCACCAACTGGTGGTATACCCAAAGTTAGTGACTTCTTAACTATTGACAGTAAAGATCTTGAGAACTTATCTACGGCTCTATCATACCCTATTTGCATACTTTGACCAAGGTTACTTACTAAAGCTTCAACCGTTTGCCATTCACCGTTTAGCTTTACTTGAAGAACCAGGTCTGATATTTTTGGTAGGGAGATATTAACCGTTCTTGCCATTGTTAAAAATGTTTATTGTAAAAGTCCTTTAACTCTGAGTAAACAGTTCTTATTACACCATCCTTATGATAATGGTACTCTCCGGCATAACCTTCTATTCCACCAAGTTTGTTTGCCCATTTCTCTGTCCAGAATTCGTAGTAATTATTCTTTCTATTATGGAATAGGCAATGAAGACCACTGCACAATCCTACGATGGGTAAATATAATGGCCCAAGTATTCTAGACTGTATGCAATGACCAAACTCGTGATCATAAGCAGGCTCCTTTAATCCTGACCTTTCTGAAAGAAAGATGTAGTTTCCCAAACTTACACCGCCATTCATTGTAGGAGCTACATAGAAAGCAGTGCTTCTTTGTTTAAGAATCCTTTTCTCTCCTCTCAGTACTATCATGTATATTAAACCTGCTAAGTTTTGAGGTAGTTGCCAAATATACAAAAGAACATGTACTAGAGTATGCAATAACTTCCCTAACTTAGTTTTATGGGAATGTTCTTTTAAGATACTGGACATTGCCTATTCTTTCTTAATGGCTGCCTTTATTTTGAGATAATGAGCAAAATATCCGGCAATGAAATACACTATCGGATATAAAATGAGCAAGAATGCTACCAGTCCGTTGTCCAGCCATCTCCAAATACAAGAGAAGATTATTACTGAGGCTATTAGCAATGCTACGTACAGCCATCCAAGTTTTGATATTTTCATAATACTTTTATTTTAGAAAATGTATACTCCTCCATCGTAGAAGTTAAATAACTCTGACCTATTCACTGACCCAGTAATAACTAAGTAATATACATTGTTATCACTATTAGGTACGTTAGTAAACTCTGTAGAAGAACCAACTCTTACATCTCCATCTTCATAAGTCACACTCTTTAATAATTGGGTTCTTGCCTTATTATAAATGGATATCGTAGTTTCTGTACCGGGTGAATGAGGAGAAATACCCACAGTAAAATCAATGGCAACTTTTGATGGAGTTGGTGGGTCTACACTAGCACTGGTCACATATTTCAAATACATAACCACCTTTTTATTGGTATCCATACCAACTACTATATTACCAACATCTTCTGCTGTATTAGCATAGAATGTTACTTCATCAATCTTACCACTGTATTTCTCGTAGAACTCTACTACTGCATTACAATCTTCGAAAGTACCTTTTGTACTGGGTCCTAAATCTACCACCAAGTCATAAGGATATGGTTCACCTTTCTTTAATTCCATACCTATGAAACTTGTTGTGTATAAATCCTCCAAACTCAATCCCCAAGCTGGATCTTGAATGCTGCCAGTTGGGAAGGTATTAGCTATGGATTTAGAAGTTAGTACACCATCAAGTAAACCTATTCTATAAATTAAAGTATCACCAAAGTTAACTTTTGTAGTACCACTTATAGTGTTAGTACCATAATGATCTTTATCTACATTTAACCCACCTAAGAAAGTATCCGTAGCAGTACCGTACTTTCTTAAGTAAACTCTGATGTTTAATACCCAGTTATTTTCTGACTTAACAGATATCATAGGAGTTATATTCCCCTCTGATGATAACCTGCTAGTAATTACATAAGGATCATTACTAAATGGTACATTTACAGTTCTTGAAGTTAATGGGTTTTCTGGGTTACCTTGTACTATGGATAATCCCATACCAGAACTATTCTCAAACTGATATGTCAGAGTTTTTGGCACTGTTTTACTTGTACCATTCTGTGAAGCAAAAAAAGCAGTAAGCATCTTACTTATAGTTTGTCACGTTTACAAATGCTCTAAAGGTTATATTAGTAGTCGACGACGTTGTAGGCACAAAGTGAATAGTATATACCTTTCTACCAGATGTAGCAGTAAATCCATCAACACCATCTGCTTTATATACTATACCTACTTGATCAGCAAACTGTACAGTAACACCATATGGAACGTCTATTACAGCATCACGGAATGGACCATTCTTTACTTGTAAAGTCAACAAACTTTGAACCTGTACTTTCAGTGTTCCAGATGTTAAATTAGTTGTAAGGTTTTCTCCTGGTATAATTGTTCTATAACCAGATGGGAAAGTCGTGAGTACGGCATCATTTGGTTTTACATATGTTTTCGTAGCAAAAACACTCATATCGAATGGGATAGAACCAATCAATGTTCCATTTTCTAAGATGGAGTTTAAAATATCCACATCAGAAGAGTAATTACCTATCCACTCTGCTACTGACGTTGATTCTATGGTATATGAATGAAGATATTCCCCATCATTAAATATAAGTGCATAATAAGTATAAGTATTCTGAGTATCATTAATTATTATACCCATGTTACCATTGCCGTGAACAATAAACATGGTTCGTGCTAATCCATTAGCATCGTTCCTTACTCCCAATGTGTACAGTATCCACTGAATTAATTGTTGCAGATTGTTCTGATCTTGTGGATATACTGTTGGTGCACTTGTGTCATCAAAAAGAGTTGGGGTAGTTACTGTTACATTTTCAGCTTCTATATCGCTAGACCCACCACCTTTTAATTCCCATGACTTAGTCCACGTAGATAGCACATCCTGAATGAACTCACTGTCCACTGGTTTTTGTGTAGTCACGTTACCAGATTTTTGGTACATACCAACTGGAATAGAACTCCCCCCGATACCGAACAATACAGTAAACGTCTTGCTCTGACCAGAATTGTAAAAAGCGACTCCCCAGTATGTTTCGGATGTATTGTTTACTCCGGTCAAGAAACGGAAATTGGTGTTCGTCCCACGGAAACCAAGTGCATACAAAATCCGTTCTATGGTAGTAGTCAGCAGTGTCTCGCTCCCTTGTACTGGGGCTAAAAACTGTGTATTGGTTCCATAGGTCTGTTTCAGGAGAGCAGTAAAATCAAGGGTGCCGAGTTTAGTCCACGCCGTACCGTTTATTATGTTCGTAACGAAGTTATCGTCTACGGGAGAATCGGTCACGTAATTTCCCAATCTCTGGAAAAAAGTGACCGGAACAGCACCATTCTCAAAACCAAAGAACACAGCGTACGTCCGTCTATAGTATGCATCATAAAATACTACTCCGAAATATTCTTGTTTAGTAGTACCCCCAATAATAGTTACTGACCCACAAACAAACCGAAAAAAACTATCTGCTCTGGAACCTGTATTGTAAAACAGCTGCCCCAGCATTGAAATGATGGTTTGTCGGTCGGTAGTGTTGCCCATCGCATACTGAGTAGCATACGACAGAATAGCTCCTATGAATCCTCCTGAATTCATAAGGGCATTTTTCCACACTAATTTCTGTGTGTCAGAAATTTGAATTTGTTCATTACCGTCAGGATTTACCTTCTCAGTAAGAGAATTTATATCTACGAACTTTGCCATATCTATTGATTGTTTTTAGTATCTCTCCAACCAGCTTTAACTTCTGAAGTACCGAACGTAGCAACTGTGTTATTAAACATAGCTACTACTAAACTGTCTGTTTTTTGGATTACTGTTAAATAAGCCTCGGCTTGTAATGCAGTTACTACATTTGAAGTTGTAGTTCTGAATACTAAAGTTTTTCTTCTTTCTACTCCTGTTTGGTTAATATCGGAAGTTATTAGTGATTCTGAACTCCCCTCAACTCCAGTATAATCTATGTAAAAATTATCACCAGAGCCGTCATCCCATGGTATAGTAACTTTTGCCATACTTTAAGTATTAAATTTAGGGGTATAGTAGAGATATCCCACCCTACTATACCAAAACTCCATATCTTTACGATTTGGGAGTAACAGTGAATGTGGTGTTGGTATCCACTGTAACCTGAACTGCCGAACCATCCTGAGGTACATTGACTTCTGTAGGAGTAACTTCGATAAATGGATCACCAGCAGTCTGATTCAGTGTAGCCGTAGCCTTCTGTCCACCAGCAGCAGTAGCAATAATCTGCTGAGTTCTGGCTCCAATTGTTTCGTTTGCTGCTGCAGTCAAAGTAACACTAAAAGTGTACTTAGCTTTAGCACCGGGGTCACCAGTTATTGCAATACCACTAGTTGCAGAAGCTCCGTTTGCAGTAAATTTGATTGCAGAAATATCTGCACCTATGACATCACCAACACCTTTTGAAAAGGTAATCTTGGTAGTATTGGATTTACCAGTTAATGTTACACTACCACCACCCTTATCAACTGCTGGGCTAGCATTATCAAACTCAATGAACTCTGCAGCTGGGAGATGGTTAGCAACAAATTGCTTCTTCTCAGCTACACCGGAACCCTCTACTTCAAAAGTGGCAGTCTGAGCTAAACGGTTACCACGGTTAGCAACTTCTGCCTTTACCTGTAAAGTGGTATTACCAGAACCAGTAGAAGGACTAACAACTACACCGTTCTGTTTTACTTCAGCCATTTTTTTTTTATTTGGGTCTAACTCTAAATGTAGTATTCGTCTTTACGGTAGTTTCATCCTCGTAATTATTCATTTCGTTTAGTTCAAGGATGTACTTGGTCAACTCAAGGTACTTGCCTACATTTTCCATGTAATTAAGTATCTTTTTCGTCTCTTCAGGAGTCTCTCTCTTCAATACTACAAAGAATAACAAAGCCTCATCATGTGCTTGAGCAACTTGAGTATCACCAGATGGAGAATATACTTTACCATTGATTACAAACTTATCCTGTGCCCAGTCAAAGTCCCAGTAACCATCTTTGGTTAAATGTCCATTCTCTGCTAATGACCTCTTGGTTACGTATAGCACAATATTGATACCGTCTAATTCACCTGATACGGTTTCTTTTAATGAAGGCCAAGTTCTTATGTAGTTATATTGGATTAAGCCATCCAATAGATACGGTTCATAGTTGTTTCCAGTATCTTCACCGTAAGATAACATCTGGTCAAATCTCTTCAACCAGATTAGAGGTTGCTTCCCTGCATCCACTTCAACAAAGTCATTTACTATGGCTTTGTATCTATCCCATACTCCATTAGTAATCCTTTTCCTTCGTGCCATACCCTACTTCTTTACTGGGAAGCCTGGGTCTGGGCCATCTAATGGACCTGGCCTCCGGTGATTGACTACTTTTGGAACTACTACCTTCTTCACTGTTCTGCAAATAGGTAGATATATGGAAAGTCTTTCAGCAAGCATACACAGGTTTTGTTTGAGTATATCAATAACTCCACCTGGTTGCATTGCTTTTATAACATTGGATGAGGTTTTAGATTCTGAGTCTGTATCGTTGAAGAATTCTACCTCAGTTGGACCTGTTTGTATTCGTTTAACCTCACCTGAACCTCTACTTGATTCAGAAGATTCTGATTCTGAGCTAGAGGTTGAGTTACTGTCTTTAACCGATTCTGCAGTAGCACCAACCATTAAAGATATTTGTACAACCATATAATCATAGGCTGCCAATTCCATAATTAGCTGGTTTTCTAGAGCTTCATAATACAACTCATTATTAAATTCCTCTATGGGAATCTCATGATTTACTAGCGGCTGAATATACAGCTGCCATTTTTCAATGAATTGCTGCTTCTCTTTAATAGAAACCTTACCGAAGATATCCTCAGGAATATAAGTGTCTATCAGCTCATAGATACTGCCAGGCAACTGGGTATTTACTTGATCACTAACTCCGATTACATTGGTTTTGGAAAGATTCTCTCCACCATAGTTATTTGTTATTGTTACCTTGACAACATAGTCGCCAGGATTTTCATAAAGATGGGAAGCAGTTACCACACCTACATGTGATTCTGTCTTCCCATCACCAAATACCCATGTTACCGTGAAATCATGAGGTAGCTCATCAGCGAATGCCCTGAACCTTGCATTTAGTCCAACTACGGTAGATAAAAAATCCACCGTTTTCATATATTACTCGTCTTCTCCGCTGTTAAACTCATCTAAAATGGCATTTACCAAGTCAAGCTTAGTATCACCATCTTCTGGTTCAATATCTAAAGAGATAGCCAAAGCTTTCAGCTCTTCTCCATTGAACTGACCCTTTATTTTTTCTGGAGCTTCGCCTGCCTCTATAAGACCAATGAACTTATCTTTAAGAGCTTCTGTGTCCACTTCTTTCTTTGAATCAGCTTTCTTCTTAGGATTAACTTCTTCTGTCTTGACTTTAACTTCTTCTGCCTTAGCTTCTATAAGGTAACCATTTGCAATAGCTGCTCGGATTACCCGGGAATTAAACTGATTCTCGGTTATCTCAACAACATCCTTGCGAAGTACCTTAATCTTAGAAGCCTGATCATAGAAGATACTTGCCTTTGGATTAAGTTTTATGTATTTTGCCATAGTTAAATGGATTAAAGGAGGGAGTATATACTCCCTCCTTATATTGTTAAGTGGTTTAATTATTCGAGGATGCCTTTCAGGTAATTATCTACATCCATGTAATCAGGGAATCCATTGGTAGAGAATTCCTTAGTTGCATCTATGAGGATAGAAGCATCCTGATACATCTTCGAGAAACCAGTAGTTAACGAAGCATAAATAGCCTCTGTCTGGTTCGATACTATACGTTCAGACTCAAGCATAAGCTGCTTAGCAGTCAACTTAATCATGGCAGCCGATGGATCTACAAGCATTACCTCATTTTCTGGAGTTCCACCGTGAATATAGAAGTCTGCCGAATTTGGAACTGGAGTCTTCAGGTTCAAGCGAGCATCAGTAGTACCCGACGAACGTAACTTGAATTCAGGCAGATCAAGCAGATCAAGTGCCTGCTCTTCACCACCGATAATAGTACGGAACTGACGACCAAGGCGAGATGCACGAATCCATACCCGGAGAAGGTCACGATACTGTATACCATTCTGAGTATCACCTACACCGATAACAGGAGCCGATTCAGAACCATCAAGTTTGTTACCCTTTACGAGTACATCCATTGCCAGAGCATCCATTGCATAACCAAGCTGAACACCGAAGTCACGAAGGAAGATGGCCATTACATCCATGGATACATAGCTACGTACCTCATCGGTTACCTTGAATCCCTTACCGATCTTGAAAAGGTTTACCGACTTCTGTCCGAAGGATACAGTACCCAGAGGAATTGTCTCTGCCTCGTTAACTCGTGCAGGATTAGCATCCGACATATTTACCAGAGGCATGATAGCCGTTAGCCCATTAATAGGCTGATCAGATGCAATGATGTTCGGATAGAAAGGTGCCTCACGCATTCCAAGATAGATTGCCTCACGTACAATCTCAGGAACAAGCCAACGCAGCTCAGGATTAGGCATGGAGTAAATATTCTCCATCGTATCAACTTTCGGGTTGAAACCGATAGCCTTGAAATAATCCTCCTGAGTGAGACCGTATTTCTCCTGGAGCATATCACCCAGATGAATATCCACTGGGAGACTCTTGTTGCTTCCCTGACGGAAGCCATCCATGTTCTTTACAATTTCGGGAAGCTCCTTTAAGTACTGCTCCCGAGTTAAGGTTTTTTCTGCCATATTTAGTAATGTTATTTTCTGTTATTTTACCAGGATTTGAATCAGATCACCAACCTCAGCTACGTTGATAGCTATGAACTTAGTCTCTGCATTTGCATCGGAGGGCTGGAAGTTTGTATACGTTCCGCTTTCATCCAAAGTTCCATCGGTCTTAACATAACCAGTGGTGGTAAGCTCTGCCTTAGCTATACCGTGTATAATTGCAAAGGCTTCTACCATTACAGTTACTTCTACACCAGCTGCATTTGCAGGATATGCAGGATACTTACTGTAGTTAACAGCAATACCGAGATACATATCACCAGCTGCCCCAGTATACGGAGAGATAGTTCCATCGTCATTAAGTTTTACCGGTTGACCCTGAACGATGGTATCGCCACTCTTTACCGGAAATGCCTGATGAAGCTTGTGCGATTCACTTTTGTAAATCACAGCCTGTGGGGTCCGTCCACCCACTTTGTGTAAGTCTGCCATAATTTAACTTGATATTTTAGTTGTTTGTTATTTCTTTTCTCCCCGAAGTTTACGATCTGCCAAAGTTAAAGCTATATCACGAGTAGATTTCGGTGCCTTATTCTTTTCCTCATCATCTTCGGGATTAATAGATGATGCTCGGCCAACATCATGAGAACCGCAATTATTGCAGTGCATGGGGAATTTCTCTTCCAGCTGTGCATCATAAGTCTTACGCAGAGCTTTGAGAGTCTCCAGAGTTGTTCCTTCATTCTCCAGTAAAGCCAGGATATTCTGGTCTACCTTATCCTCACCAGAAACTTTCTTATATGCTGCCACCGTTTCCTCACGATACGATTTAATGTGGCAATCCCAATTCTCTTTAGCCTCCTTGTAAGAATTGAGGTCTTTTTCAAGATTAGTCTTTTCCTCAGTGAGTTTTTCAATTTCCTCATCCTTCGCCTTCACAGCATCAGCGAAGTCCTTGTTCTGCTGTACCAGAGTTTTAATCTGGGTGAGAGCCAGCTCTGTCGAAACTTCCTGACCTTCAGAAAGGGTCAAAAGATTTTCACCAAAGAGGCTCGCAAGCATCTGCTGCAATTCTTTGTCCATGTTTGTTTTATTATTTTGGTTATTATGGTTACCCTTTCCGGCACCCTTTTCATTATTAGATTTACTGGTATTGTACTTTATATCTTTTTCTGAAAGAACCTTGAAGTCGAATAGAGATACCCTCTTTATCGGATCATTAGCCTCGGCTGCTTTCTCTTCGGAAAAAGAATAATACTGACTTCCAGCATAAGCAGGGCTATTTAACCTACCACTCTTAATCAATTGAGCAAATGGATCAGCTCCATGCCATACCAGAGATGTCTCTTTATAAGAGATTATCTTTGTAGCAACCCTACGTATAAGTTCTCCCTTATCTGTATATGTACCAAGTTTAGAATAGAACTCCCATATATCCTCAAATTGGTGGGATGGTTCCCATGCAAACTCTACAGTTACAGAATTAGAATGTATAGAAGGTGGATCCATTTGTATACCACGAGCTATACGTGGATTTGATAATCCATCTATCTTCAGTATACCGTTTATACCAGCAGGTATTACTACTCCAGTCTTTTCATCTTTGTATGCGTCTTGCCATTCAACAGATTTAACTGATCCGATAGCATTAGCCACATCAGTTTCATGATCAAGGTTTACAGACTGACCAACCAGTAATGGCATTGACTCTTTGAGGATCTGTTCTGGAAATTCAGTAGGATTATACTTCTTTGCTACAACAGCAGCCGAAAGCATTCTGAACATTGGCTCAATAAAGTCTGTGTCCTTTGGTTTCAGCATGTCTGGAGTTACATTTGGCATAAATTGATTCACATTCAAAGTACCTCCCCACATACCGAACCTCTCTAATGACTTCTTTGGATCATCACTGAAATTACCTGTTCCCTTGTAGAAGTTTTCAGAAAGAGAGTGAGCATCAATAACTACTTTTGGTACATCTGATACCATTAAGCTATGAGCTGCACTTAACACCATTACATCGGTGTTTTGTTTTTCAATAGGTGGCATAATTTATCTCGGTTTACTATCTTGATCACCTCTTCTTGGGTTTGGGTTATTTTTGTCCCTGCCCTTACGATCTGACCTTTCTTTATCGTCTTTTCTATCCTTTTTCTTCTTACCAGTATCTGTATCACCAGTACCGGATGAATCATCTGAATCTACTGGTGTACGGGGTTCTGGTAGATCAGGAGCTTCATACCCCATATCACGTGCAAATTGATCCTGGCTTATGATACCCTGATTGTAAAGTGTTATATTTACACGAGCCCTATATTCCCTTGCTTGCTGTAACTTAATGTCATCAGAAACTGTTGAAGTTCCAAATTGAATTGTTATTCCCTTGTTATTAAATCCAGCCAGACGCAGTTCTAGAGAATAAAAGAATTCCAATACAAATATTACAAGTGTTTGGATATTCTTTAACTGGGATATCATCTTTGACAGCTGTATACCAGCCCCTCCTTCTGTTCCAGCTTGAGATGCTGATACTCCTATGATAGAACCATTTACCCCCAACCCATTAGCAACAGACTGCTGGTTCATATTCCACGGGAGATTTATGTTCTGCATAGAAGCTGATGTTGACTTCAGGTCGAATTCATGATCATCAATATAACCAACTACAACTCCATCTGACATACCACTAACTATGTTAGTCTTCATCTTACGGAGTGTACTGTTTAGACGACCTTGATAAGCTTTTTCACTTTCACCAGCAGTACGAGGAGGTTTAGCCATCTTTGCCTCTAAGAATCCAACCATACCCATGATCTCCATGATATGTTTGAAATTCTTTCTCATAGTATGCTGACCAGCTATAGAGTCTAATGCAGACATAAATGGAGGTACTCCATACGGTTCATCAGTATCATTGTACATCCCAACATAACAATATGTTTCTGTATTAAGTCTGATGAATGTATGCTTTACTCCATCTACTATCCTTGGATTCCTCTGATATGGATGATATACTCCATTGTTCTCTCTCTTAAACCTTATAGTTTCTGGTTTAATGAATAGTATTGTCTCTAATCCAGTCAACTCTTTGTTTGGTACACCCTCTACTGATATTGCACCACCAACTAAAAGTTGAACAATGAACTTGTTTACCAATCCGTCTATACCAGCTGTATATCTTGACCACTTCTTAGATACCTCTCTAAGATGATTTCTCATCTTAGTTGATTCTTCTGCGGTATTGTTTGGGAAGTCTATAGTATGGCCAGTATTTGACAGCTTGAACATGTCTTGCAGTGCAATACTGACATCTGGGTTTACTTTGTATAAATCCCGAATAATTGGTATTAGTTCTGTTCTGAAGGTTGGAGTAACTAAGTTAGTAATACCATTTAGAGTTGTAATTAACTCAGAATTTCCCACACCATCATCTGGTTGGGAAACTCTTCCTGGACTTATAGAACCCTTTCCTTCATCTTTGTTCTTTGATTCTTTGGGCTTTGACCTTGTGAACCAACTGATAGGATTAAGTTTCATGTTATGTAAATTTGTTTATGTTCTACTGAGGAATAACCACAGTTGATGATGCACTATGACATCTGATGTGATTTGTTATGGCTTTACCGAATATGGAGTCATCGGAATATGTTTCACCCTCTAAGTCAATATCCATAGATGAGGTACTCATTCTATGTTTACCTCGGGCAATAGGTCTTCCTGCACCATCATATATGAAGGTATAAGCCTCTTGAACAAAGAACGGATCTTTAATTACCACATTGTTTTCCCTTATATCCTTTTCAAGATTCTCTACAATTACTGACCTATTCTTTGCGGTTGTTAACCAACCCGGGAACTTCTCTTCTTCTGGACGACTGTGACGTTTCTTCCTTAACAATTTAGTATAGAAGTATAGGTTTGGATAACCTTCATCTTGGAGTATAGTTGTTACAGCCATACCAACATCATTAGTCTCTGGAGCTAGCTTAGCAAAGTTATACTTTTCTCCGATATCACCAAGTAAACGAGCATATTTGTTCAAAGGTATTCTACCCTTGTATACTGCAGACTCTTCTCCATCTCTATCCATACAAGTAAAAGCTGAGTAGTCAGTACCTCTACCAGTTGCACAGTCACCACCAATGAAATACTCTTTGTTTGGATCAGGCTCATTGAATTCCTTATACTGACCTTTCAAACGTGTATTGATAATGGGATAGTCAGATAAGCACTCTTCTATAGCCTTAATATCAACTAAATCAAATACTGTATTACCAGATGATAGGAAGTCACCATCAATCTCCTGAGCAGTTCTCTTTGGACCAAGAGCAGTAGACATCTCCTCATACCACTTCTGATCTCTATCTGGATGCATCTGCCAATAAAGTCGTATTGGATTAAGAGGATTACCACCAGCTATAGCATCTACCCAAGCACCGTGGAAGAAGTTCCCTACACCATAAGGGGTGCTATTTACGATAGCTGAACCGCCAGTGTTATGATTTACAAAGTTACAAGTTGGTAGTATATATGAGTGATCCCCTTCTACATGTATATCATATATGTCTGTTACATACTCTCGGTTTACGGTTAATTTTGATAGATATACTTTAGAATTTCTTCGTATATTACCTATACTTTTCCTACTTATATTTAATCCCTGTTTAGCTAATACTTCTTTAACTTCTTGGTCACTCTTACCAGGATTCAAATCTAATGTGTGTAATACCTTAGAATGTAATTCTATCGGATAACCAGATAAAGAGGTAACGTGAGATAAATTAGTATTATATGACTTCTTTATATTCTCTGAATTGGTTACACACTTCAAATTAGTTACCCAATCCTGAAGAGGATTATTATTGATATGGTCAATTACCATACCATCTGGTACTGAACCAATAAATGTTTCATATACTAATCTAGATACTTTCCAATTCTTAGTACCACCCTCTAACTTAGAGAATAGTGTAAGAGTATTATATCCTTTGTGTACTCTTATTCTTACTTCAGTCCTTTCACCATTACTACCAACTTTATATACTTTACCAAAGTTAGTTATTTGATATTTGAACTTGCCAAAAGTAAACAATGGCTTGAATACTACTTTCTTTGGTGGTTTTACTAAAATCGTATTACCTATAGAATCGTATTTGGTATCTACCTGAACTATTTTTAGGCCATACTTAACAATATCAGATACTGTCCTCCAGCCTTGTGGAGTTAATAAGCGGTGTTTAGGAGTACAATCTAAAATTTTACCTCTATTGTCTTCTACCTCCCAAGTTAAAAGCTTTCCTTTATATACAGCATCCAATACTTGTTTCCAAGTTCCAGTATGAGTTAGAGTATATAACTTCTCTTTTCTTAAATCTCTTACTCCTATTTCATCTGGAGCTAATTCTTTTATAGGCTTAAGAAAAGCCTGTAGACCTTTTTTATTACCTTCTATATTTTTCCGATAGGGATTTTTAGTAAGTAATATTTCGTAACTCCCTGATATACAGCTCAATGTGGGGAATGCCGATGCCCATATCGTTGAAGCCCATCTTACAATTGCTGCCTCATCAATTACCAACAACGACAAAGATTCAGAACGACCTGCTTGATCTGATGTTGGTATAGACTCAATTATGGAGCCATTTGCAAATTCTATTGTTGATACAGAACCAAATTCTCCAGTACGACCGTTTATAATTGGTTCTTGTAGATATGAAGGAAGATTCTTGTACATAAACTTGATCTTCTTCAGTACCTTCTTTGCTACAGTATCTTTGATCGAGATGATGTTTATCTTCTTGTTTGGGTGATACATTGCTAACCATAGGCAATACATAGATATCAACTCTGTAATACCAGCCTGACGGAATTTAAGGATGATATTGAACCTGTTCAGCATGAATTGGTATAGTACTGCTTTCTGAAATGGATATAGCAAGAACTTAACCATACCCAACACAGGGTTGATAACATAGCAGAAAGTAGAAAAGAAGAATGGATCCTTCATCACACGGACCAAGGTCTTAAGTTGTTCCGGTGTAATATTTGTATCTCCTTCTAGTAATGTCTTCTTTCTTGCCATATCAAAAACTGTATGAAACTCTTATGTAAGGATCAAGTGATAAATTGTCCCTGAGTTTGGGATAATAGTTGAAATTCAACCCGGCCTCATAATTAAATTTACTGGTATTGTACTTCAAGCCTAAATCCAGATCATGCATGTTATGTACCGGTCTGATGGTATACTGTACGACTGGATCAAACCTTTTTATGAGTGACGTTTTCTTATTGGTTAACTTCCCATCCGAATAGTTGTACTGATAACGATCATAATTTACCTGATACTCTTCAGTAAATAGTTTGCAGTCTGTATTGAAGGTAGTGATTGACAGTTTATCTCTACTGGAAAGTATCTGCAGTAGTTTTGGAGCTTGTGGATAGTTAGTTAAGAACAACTCATTGTATTCAACCTTCACTGAATCTTTCTGTATGATGGTAACTACTCTATCAACATACTCTATTCGTTCAATTGGTACTGAATCTATCTGATAGAAAAATACCATGTTGGGCAATTGCATTTTTGGAAACTCTACCTTTGGAACAAAGGGTTTATTAACCCAAACTGTATCTGGTTGATGGTTGATATTTTCCAAGTCATGCCTTAACTCTGAATTCTGATCCCACATCCAGAATATAGTTAAGGTCATAAGTATGAAGGCTATGGTTAAGATTACATTTTTCATGTGATTGAGATTTTATGAAACCATTAAGGGGGGATTATAGGGGGGATTAAAGAAGTAAGTCTTAATCTAGAAAGAATAAGAATACTACTATAGAACAAAGTATATGTTTATATAGCTTTAGCTATATAAACTTCTATTAGTATTTTAGTATACTAAAATACTAATAGAATTCTCCTTATACGTATGCGTATACGCGATAGGGGGCTTGATTAGAGTATTTTAGCTTTCCTCAAGCAAGCCTTTAACCAAAGTGAATTCTCGTATACAGCTCCTTTTGTCAGGGTATTCCTCCCCTTGTTCAACCAATAGGTTGGATTGTTCTTATCAAAATATACCTTAAATGATTCTGGGAATCCCATGATGACTCTATATTCATCAAGTCCCATTATCCTTCCATGAGGATTAAATTGCCTGGATGAAGGTCTCACAGTCAAAGGGTAACCTTTCTTCCTATTGCGATATACTCCTGGTAGAGTTTTCATCTTATGAGTTCTCATTGGCCATTTGTGATCATTTTTGAATTCAGTTTTCCATAGCTTCCTCACTTGAGCTACAGTAAGAGTTGTTTTAGACTTATCAGCATAATGATACATTGCTAATTTCTTGTCATCAGATTCTCTGTAATTTATGTCTTTTCTTACTTTTTTCTTCAATTGACACAGATTCTTAGGCTTAGTTACTTGAAAAGTGTGATCAAATACTTTTGGATTGATTCCAGAATCCTTACGTACTCCTATCATCACTAATCTTTTCCTACTTTTCTGGGAATTACCAAATACCGTAACGGAATGACAGTGTACTATAAGCTGATAATCAGGCAAATTATTTTCCCATTCACTGATAGGGATGAAATCTAGAAGCTTTGGAAGGTTCTCAAGCATAAATACTGCTGGTTTGAACTTCTTAACACTAGAAAGATACAGATTTAAGGTTGCATCTTCTCTTGGTTTACCCAGGGTTTTCTTCCTTGAATAGGAGAATACAGAGCTATGACCACAGGATGGAGAACCAATGATTATGTCAATTTTGGTAAATTTCACCTCTTCAAGGCTCTTTAAGAATGGAATATCACCAAAATTAAGCTTCCATTGTAGTTCTCCTTTGGAATGGAATACAGCTCTTGGTTCAACATTAGCTACAAGATGATCTTTAAACTCGAAAAGAAGCGCTCCTTGCGCTCCACAGATACCAAGTACATTCATTGAAAATAGATTTGTTTAATATATACCGGATGGTCTTGCTAAAGACTACTATAATATGCAAATTTAATATCAAAACTATATGAAAGTTGGAGATTTACTACTGGTAACTGGCACTGCATTTTTTGAAAAGACCAAAATTGTTGACCGAAATAAGGGGATTTATACCCTAGAAAATGGGATAAAGACAGATAGAACTCTTCATCCACTGAATTCAACATATAAAGTTGAACCTTTTGATGAGGAAAAGTATAAAAATCTCATGGCACAGAGACTTTTAACCAGAAATTTGGAGAAATTGACTCTGATCAACAACAAAGGGATAGAAAATCCAGAAATTGTTAGATATGCAGCTAATAAACTAAGTCGTATACTTGAAAAACTGGAAGAAAAATGATACGTTTCATGATAAGATTCCTTATAACAAATCACTTTATAAGGGTTATAGACAATGGGATTTCAGATGCAGGAGTACTTAGCAAAGCTTGGAAAGGAATAAACAAAGAGTATGAAGGCAATGAATCCTGGGAAAATGGCAAAAAAGAAGCCTTTCAAACATTAATCATCTGCTTTATAGGTCTAATCATCATTTCATACATAGTATGCTAACATCAACACCACCAATTTGGTTCGGATATACACTTATCATCATGTATATCTTAGGGTTTATCTTCTGTATCTTTCTCAGAAGTGTAATAAGTGAAACTCCTTTGAAAAGGTCAAGCACTAAAGTAAGGTATGGAGTTTTATTCCTTATATGGATGATGAGTCCAGCAGTAGTGATGGGATTATTCTTTTTAACTATGAAAGTTATATTCAGACATGGCGATAAGAAGAACTGATATAGATATAATCATACCAAGTGCAACATATCAACAAAAGAATGATATACCAGTATGGGATGCCTACATAGAAAAGGTAGTTATAGACGGGGATATTCCTTCCCTGATATCCGACAGGTTATGTGGAGGGATAAATTCTATGATAAATGGCTATCCTCAAAAATTCAGTGGACAGCTTAAAGGTAATATAGAAAACTTACTAAATGAAACAGAGGTTAGTATCTATAAGAAATATGGAATAACTTACTCCAAATTAAGGGTAAAAAGAGATGGGTACTATTTATTAATTTCTACAAAACCAGACAAACCATTTGACATTTGGGAACCTTAATCAAAATATTTATATGGCAGTAAAAGTTTATACTCCCGGTCAGTTCTATGCTGCCGGTGGAGTAGTAGAGGAAATGTTTTACCAAGAAGTTGGTAGAACAAAGAAGTATCTAAGGAAGAGAGTTGGTTTTATACGTTCTTTCGAACAAGTAATCAAGAATCTGAATGATGAGGCTTGGAGAGAGTTTCATTATATGAAAGCTAACGTTAGGGGCGTAGATTATACCTTGGTATGTGACCCAGAGAATAAGGAATACCCATATCTTTTCGTAGAAACCAAGTTCTATTTCAAACAGAAGGCTAAGGTTAAAGAACCAGACCAGAAGTAGTAAATGTAATCACACAAAAATACCCAAGCTTATAAGCTTGGGTATTTCGTTTGTGAATTAGTTCTCGAAGTATTTCATGGTTACGTTACCATTGGCATTTATTACCATACCAATAAATACGTTATCTGCCATTCTTCCTCTACCGTACAGAGATGTGTCAAACTCTAATCGGTTAGAAACTTCCCTTGGTATAGCAGGTGTAGTTAAAGTAAAGGTTAATGGTTTAGTAGCACTACTAAAGCTAATTACAGGTGTAGCTATAAAATCCATGGTATAATCATAACCAGCACCAACAGTTTCGTAAGTGACTCTTATTGTGTGTATAGCTTGATACCGAAACGATTATTCCAAGTCTATATCTCCAAAACTTAATAATATGTATTTCTTAATCGGTTTACTCGTAGGTTTTATTTTAACTCTCATTATATATGGTATATTGGTATGGTCCTTTATGCAGTTACAAGAACCTTCCAGAGATTTATTAAAGAAAATAGGTGAGTTATTTATATTTGGAATAATTTGTATACTGGTAGTCACCATTACAATAATTATAATTAAGCCTTATGCCTAAAATCATTAGTAATACTAAGGGAATAACCCTGGATAAAGATGGTCAGCCACAAGTTGACAACTCATTTGAAGGCCCTGCCTATGTAGTTCAGGATATGGGATTGGGTATCGAAGAAAAAGTAATATCCCTTACTAGAGAGGGTGACCGATTAAAAACCGAATACACCTCTGAAATGGCTTACATCAACGATGGATTTGAGTTCTTAATAGAATGCTCTGATTGTAAAGCTATAACTAAGGTAGAGAAATATGGTTTAAGTGAAAACAAGCCTTACATAACTCGATGTAGTCAATGTGGGAAGATATTCATCAACCCTTATTATAAGGACCCAGTAAGTGAATCCTGGGAGAAGAACCCTCCAACTCAAATCGTAGATTAACAATGGAACAGATGGAGAAAAATACAACTATCCTGGAATGGATAACCAAAGCCAAGGAATGCTACCTTAATAATGAATTACTTCATGGTATGTGTAATGCCTTCAGTAAGGCTATTCTTTACTCTCCTGATTTGGAAGCCAACCTTATAAGTATACTACAGGAGATGGACCATCCATTATATAAATTCGAAGGTAAGATAATGTATCGAAATGAATGGATTCCTGCCTTGATACCTGAATTTAATTTCGACTTCTTAGATGGTAATAGGAATACTAAGGCATATGAAAGCTATGAGAGAGGTGATTTGCCTTTAAGGGACATTTACTGGCGGGAAATGGATGACAAAGAATCCAGGATTAAGGCCTTTGATAAATTGATAGGGATTTATGAGGCTAAGGTAAATGGTAGAGCCTTATAATAGGAGCCATAAAAATATCCTGAAAAATTTTATGAAGAGCCTTTAGATAGGTTCTTCATTTTGTGTGGGGAAGGGGGGTAGTGATCAATTCCCTTATTATGAGCTTTATCACTGGGTTTATTTTGGAGCTAGCAGTAAAATTATGGCCCTTCATGGGAGCCTTTAATGCGAGGAGCCTAAAACATCTGGCAGTAAAAAAGGCACACGGTGTCCCTATCGCAAAATTAAAATTAATTAAAAATAGGGGACAAATTATGCCCCCTACTTCTTCAATGAAATTTAATTACTATTTTATTTTCAATAAATTGATAAGTTATTTTATTTTTTATTTGTTTCTTTTTCAATCCCTGAATTAAAATAGTTTCTTTTTCATTTACATATATTTGAAATTCGTATGTTTTTTTATCAAATATATGTTTTATTTTATTTAGTAGTTTCATATCTTTATTTTTCATTCATTGCAGAAAGGAAATTTTTAATCGTGTCTTTCTTTTCTGTGTTTGCATTTGCGTCTACGATACATTCTACATTAATGTAAACTTGCTTTGCATATTCTTGCCACGCTTTTTTCAATGCTTTTCTTTTCTCTGTATTTTTATTGCTGGCAATAAATTCGGCAATAAAAGCGTCTAATTTCTTGCGCAATTTCATACGCAAATTTTTCTTTTCTTTGTCCGTTTTATACTCTGCAAAGATTTCTTTGCGATAAATTGATTTTCTTTCGCTGGTCGAAAAAATTTCATTACCAATTGCTAAAATTTCATTTGCTTTCATAATAGTAAAAATTAAAGGTTAATAAAATGCTTTGTTCTTTTCTGTATTGCAAATATACTACTGAATTTTTTTTAATGCAAATTTTTAGACATAAATTTTGATTATTTTTTCTTATAATAGTATTTATTTAGATCAATTTTAACTATACAAAATAATCGGTTTAGGTTCAGGCAGTAGGTCTGTTTAATGATCCATGATGATAAGTTGGTTTGTTGGTATATGGTCTGATACAATTATGGCCTTAGCTGGCACCCTGAGGTACAGAATAGTCCAATAACTAGGCCTTTAATGTTCATCTTCATTTTGGCCTTTGTCCCAATATATCTAGAGTATCATATATTTATAAATAACTAAATACTTGTCTTATTAATTGTAAAGTTCTATGATATGCCATTGCTTGCATTGCATTACACCTTATTTGCATTGCACTGAATAAAAATTTAATATAGGATCAGGATATGGCACCTAATTGTACCTTAAAAGCCAATCCTAAAAGGCCTATAAGCCAAGCCACTAAAAGCGAAATAGGGCCTTAACCATATACCAATATAAAAAGGCCCCTAAAAGCGGGGCCCAACCTTGAAAGCAAATGAAGGTTAAATCTTATCGACCCCCCAATCCTTCAGGTCCCATATTAAGGATGTACCCTGCATGAATCAGATTGTTGATTACAGAAGGTACACATTTCTTAATATGCAACCTGAATTCAGTCTGGCCCATATACCCTACGAAGTTATTCTTAGGAGTATTGATTGCCAATTCGGTTGAATGATATTTGGAGATAATCTCCAGAGCCTTGATAAAGTCTTTAGAATCAAGCATGGCTTTATTGATTTAAGGATTAAAATTCGGGGAGTTGGAAGTCCTGAATATATTGGATTTCTAAAAGGCCTTCCGATACCTCTATATAAGGGGTTTCATAATTGAAGTCAGGATATACTTCCTTACTTAATTTGAAAACCTTCCAACCCATGGGCCCATATATGGATTCTATATACTGAATGGCTTGGGTCTGGGCATCCTTGGGATTATTAGCTGTAACCTTTACCAAATAGGTATCGGTTTCCATATCTTCCGGTCGTATGAAGTTAAGGAATACAGTATAAGTTTTCATGGCCTTAAATGTTTTATGGTTTTATTTCTTTTTCTTTATACAAATATAAGAATAATATATCATATATGCAAATAATTCTTTAAGGCCTACCTTAAAGGTAGTTTATGGCCTTAAAAGGTACCCTAAATGTGCCTTAATTAAGCCTTAACTTGAGAAATCAAATCTCAGATACTCTATTCCTGGCATATCGATTTTAGACACCTGTTCCAAAATCCCCTAAAAGACTCGCATATATATATATAGACTCTATTCTTTAAGGTTAAGGATTAAGGCCCTTAATGGTACTATCAGTGTACCAATCTGAATAGAGAGTCAAGCTGTAGATATCAAGAGTCAGAGGGCCTAATGTCTCTTTATCGAAAAGGCCTTAGCTAGGGGCCTTAACCTTAACCTTAAAAGACTTATATATTATATAATATAGACTTGAAAAGGCAATGGTTTGGGTACCCTAAAATGGCTCTTTAAGGTACCTTAAAATGCCTTTTGGTCCAGTCTAATGCTATTTGGGCCTTAAGTCGTAGTAGCTAATACGTATAGTAACCAAGATAGCTCAAGAGCTCGTATGGTACACAGTTAGTTGGTAGGATAACCTTACTACCCAAAATTTCCCACCCCCTGATTTTATGGCCCTGGCGAAATTTCGACTTCATCCCAAGTTCCCGGACCCATTATTATCATTACCTATAAGGCCCATGAATAAAAGCTATTCTTTATCTATCATTTGAATACTGTTATCCTATTCTCTTTTCATATAGGGAAACAAATATAAGGCCTCTAAGATATAAACCTAAAAGCCTTATATATGATTTATTATATTGATCCTTTGTATTATGGATTGAGGTTATGATTTAATTTATTAGTTTTGGTATTTTTCTTTGTTTGGGGATGGTGGGTATTAGTTATGGCCTTTAAGTGATTGGGATCCTTTATTTGATTAGAGGCCTTTTTATGGTTATATTTGTTTTGGGGATGATGTATTACTGTTGAGTGATTTAGAATCCTGGTTTAAGGTTCAGATGTCTTAGTACCTCTCTTAGTTCGGAATCGGTATAGGATTTAGCTTTTTCTAGAGGGATGTTGTTATGGTTGGAAGCAATTATGATTGCCCTTTCTCTAGAGACTTTAATTGTTTTCATGGGGGTTTTTATTTGTTAATGGTTATCCAGATTCCTTGTGTCCTTAATCCCTTGCGTCTTAGGGTTTGTTCGTATTTAATTTGGTTTATTTTTCTAAATAGGTATACTCTGTACTTATTTTCAAAATCCCATTTAGTAGAACTTCTTGGTAGAAGGCTATATAGATTTGATAACCTTTCGTTCAATTGGTTCATAGAGAGATTTCTTAGTTCCCTATCTTCTAAGTACTTCATCTGGAATCTTGGTTTGATTTAATCCGTTCACTAGTTGGATTTGAGGATAAAGTAGTTCTGACCATTTATTATAGATTGGTTGAGCTACTTTATAAGCTCCCTCCTCACCTTTTACTTTATTCCAGAAGTCATCATAGTCTTTGTATTTCAGAGATATTTCCCCTATTGATCTTAGCATTACTTCTATGTAGATGCCATGATCTGTTTGCCTATAAGATAGAGGATTGCCTGACCAGCCTTCTTCCCAGAGGTTATTCTCTAGTTCAGCGAATGCTCCATTCACTGCTATTACTCCGAGTTTTCTGTAACGTTGGCTTAGTCTTAGCCATTTATCCTTTTCCTGAGTAGTCATAATTGTACGTAGTATTCAGTTTGGAGTTCTCCATACATTGCTGAAGTTTCAGAATCTAAGCTTTTCAGATAGGGATTATCCTGATCTTGGGTTTTGAATACCAATTCTAATATATTCACTTCCAGATCAGTTATCGATAATTTATTCTGATTCATTTGATCTTCCAACTCATCCAGTTTTCTGTTGAGTTCAAGTTTTAGTTGTTGGAATAATTGCTTGTTTTTCATAGCCCTAAATTATTAAAATTATTATTTGCTTTTCTTCATTACAAATATAAGCAATTTAATTTATATCTGCAAATTAAAATTCTGGGCCCTTTACCAGCTCTCGTCTTCGATAGTGATATGGATATTGTGGTTTATATTGATGTTTTGCTGTTGAACCTGCTTTTCAAGCTCATCTCTTTTCTTTTCTACAGATTCTATTAGTTCTTTGCCTTCTTTTTCTGATTTGATACGATAGTAGGATCTTTTGGTAGAGATGTAATACCTGCCTTGATTATCAATTTTCAGTACAGGTTCTTGTACCATGATTACATCCTCTAATGGATTATAAGTCTCTGGTTTGTGGTGAGGTACGAATAGGAAAGCCATTATTATGAATATAGCAGCTATTATGATACCTATTACCATTGGCTTCAGACAGCCCTGTTCTTCTTGCTCTTTCATGATATCTTATCTGATGGTTTTAATCTGGTTACTGTATTGTTGTTTGCAATGTATCTATCCATTGCCTCTTTCTTTATCAGAGCAAATGTCTTCTTACCTGTTATGGTATTCAACATTATAGAGGGAACTACATCCATTAACCTGGGTAGTTCACCATCATCATGTTCTAGATCTTCTATGATCCTTATTTCTGAGTCATAATCTAATTCCAACATGTAAGGAATTAATTCGAACATCTTCATAGTAGGCTGGATATTTACTTATTCATGGATTTCTACCATATCAATTCCACCTTGGTTGTATATTCCAACCATATATTTATGGCCATCCTGTTCAAAGGTGAAAGTCAACACTTGATGATTTCCTACTTTATGGATAGTAACATCGGGTTTTCCTCCAATATCTACCCAATTGGTTGATTCTACTCTCTTTTCTACACATGAAGTTAAGAGAATTGCCATTACGATGATAAGCTTTTTCATAGTTTTGATTTTATGGTATCTCTGATACCGATTAGTATTAGTTTTTGTTCTGGAGTTAAATGAGGATCAAGTATTGCCTTTTTAGCTTCTATATACAGTTCCCTCATCTTTATTCTGTATAACGGCCCTTTGATATTCTTACATACCCAGTTATACTGTCTTTGTATTCTATTGAAAGAACTCATGCTATCAATTCTATTTTAATTCCCATATTGAGAAGAGTGACCTTTACTTCATCATCTCCAGTTGAGAGAACATGTATCAGTTGCTGCATTGCTGGGATGAAGAACATATTCTTTATAGTGTCATCTCCGAAGTTTAACCAGAATGTATGCTTAAATGATTCAGGGATTCCCTCGGAATCATATTTAACCTCTACCTTGTACTTATATAATTGAAGCCCCAATCTGTTGTCAAGTTCTTCAACTACCTCGGAATAGATATCCTTGATTGATTCTTTGATATCTTCTCTGTCTTCTCCCTTGATATCATTGGATTCTTCCAACCCTTTGAGTAATACCTTCTTGTAATCTTTCATAATTAATGCGATTTTATTTCTTCATTACAAATATAAGCAATTTAATTTATATCTGCAAATTAAAATTAACGGTCGGCCTGGAATGGTATACCAGCTACTTCGAATGCTTCTTTAGCCTCTTCTGATAAATATTCGCATTTTTCTGAAGCTGCAAGATAAACTGTGTCGTTGCAGTCGCATACTACTCCAGTAATACCATGTTCGAGTGGCCACATAGGCTGAACTGCTACCATTACTGGTGCCAGAGGGTCCATATCCTCCAATAATTGCATCAGATCTTTTACCGTAAAGGTTGAATCGATTGGATAACTCTTAGTTTTCATAGTGGTAATTGATTAGAATGTGAAATCCGTGTAAACTTCTTTGTCTCCTCTTCGGATTACTTCATGATTGATGTTCTCCCATTTGTATGTACTGTAGCATTTAGCCTGAGGAATGTATTCTCCTCTAACCCATACCTGAGAAATGTTGGGCTCTTTAACTGGAGTAAGAGTAAAGTAATCTCCCCTTTTCAAATCCTTGATTTTTCTCTTTTCCATAGCCTTTATTTTTTATGGTTTATATCTTTATTTCTCTTTATGCAAATATA